>FLOH01000579.1_pt1 | contig 73189 bp, 57 predicted proteins | sample 756751 | NCBI WGS metagenome assembly FLOH01 (sample SAMEA4026879, study PRJEB14308) | marine metagenome | biome: coastal water; material: water | depth 74 m
TACGCTTGCATTATACTAAAGCTCAGGCTCAATTTCAAGTCGGAAGAATACGGGAGAGTGAATCCGATTTTGAGGGAGCATTAATTGCCTATCAAACCGTATCTCGCTATAAACCCTCCGAGTCTTTAAAGGTTGAAGCAATCATTCGGCAAACCAACATGCTCAAGGCATTAAATCGAGATGAAGATGCTGTTGCGATGATCCAAGAGATGTTACTTAGTGATAAATTCGTCGATATTCGGGGAAAATTGGAAGTTGAGCTGGCAAAATTATATGTTAGCATGGCTGAAATTGATCGGGCTGAAGCGAAGCTGATCAGCATCATAACAGACTATAACCGGCGAGAAGAAGCGGCCGAGGCGAATTATGTACTCGGTGAGTTATACCTAAACAAAATGCTTAATTATGAGGCAGCAAAACTAGCCTACGCTGACATCAAGATCCAATTTCCCAAATCGCCCTTAGTACAAAAAGGCACCCAGCAGACCCAATTGATTGATCGGTATCAAAAATTACAGTTTGACCACTCTAATCTATTGCTACAACTGGCCGGATTGCCTCCTCTTGTAAAAGAAAAAGCTCAACCCGTCTCCAGTGGGAGGTCTGCCCGGAGTGGAAACTCCCGCGGCCGATCGCGCAGTGGGAAGACTCCAGACCCGACTGAGGATGCGACCGTATTGAATTCAAGCTCTCAATCCGCAGCAGTTGCTGATTCGACTGCACTGGCAGTTTCACCTGAAGACTCAAGCAAATTCTTGAGTATGATTGACAACAATCGATATTCACTCGCTGAATTGATGCTGTTTGAATTTGTCCGTATTGATTCGAGTTTGGAAATATTGAAATCGCTAGAAATAAATAGCGTAGATTTGGCAATTCAACAACAATCTGCCTATATGCAATATTATGCCCTTGAATCTATGAAAGGTGATAAATTAGCCGGTCAATTGGCTCTGGAACATATCCTGGAGAGCTATCCTGCCTATTACGCTACCATCTGGAGCGATCCGAATTATGTTGAAGCGGTTGAAGATCCCGATCAGGATCGCTATCAGACCGTGGCTTCACTATTTGAGGCAGGAAATTATGCTGAAGCCAGCTCCCAATACTTGACAATTAAGGAAGACTCGACAATTTCATCAGATCTTCGTAGTAAAAGCTGTTTCAACCATGCCTGGTTGAATGATTATTTTCTGTTTGATAAAACTGCTGCACTTGAGTCCTACAATTATTTACTGTCCAATTTTCCAGAAGATCCTCTGGCTTTGACAGCCAGAGACCGAGTAAATGCCCTCACCCAGGAAGCTGTCCGCAAACAGCAATCCAATTCCCATGAGCCACAGGAAGACGATAACAAATCGCTTGAGCAGGATAAGAACTCTGACCAGAATATTCCTGAGCGTGATAATCAAGGTGAGAAAGAATAGATAATTCGCTTGATTTTGAATCCTGGCGTGAATTATTGCCGCTTGCCGAAAAGGTGTTGGCGTTTGGGGGCACTGCCAATAATTTCAGCGCTCGATTATGTCCCTGAATAATATTATAAAACGCGCCCCTGTTGTCATTATTGGGATTCCCAGCCTCATTGGACTAACCCTGTATTCACACCATTTATTTGCCATATTTTTTACCATTGCCGGTGTACTTATTTTGGGGGAAATCTATAAGATATCCCGACCAAATGGTAGTGAACCAAATGTCTGGCTCGGTTTTTCGATTTATTTTGCTCTGATGTGTGATTTATTATTGGGTGCCGGGACTTACCAGGGTCCCCTAATGATTGTCGGAATTTTGCTCCTTCTGACCTGGGAGCTGTTTCGGAAGAAGCCCCATGCAATGGAAAATATCGCTACCAGCTTTTTCGCTGCTGTCTTTATCTCGCTGGCAATGGCCTATTTTATTAAGTTGCAGCAACTGGGTTATAACGACAAGGGCGGACATCTCGGCGGCTATGCTGTCTTGACTGTCTTTATTGGCGTCTGGACATGCGACTCTATGGCATACTTCGTTGGCTCGGCCTTTGGTAAACACAAAATATTCCCCAGGGTGAGTCCAAATAAAAGCTGGGAAGGATCCATTGCCGGTGTTGTTGGGTCATTCGTGGTACTATTGTTAATCGTAAAGGCTGGGTGGTTACCTGGACTTGATTATTTCGATGCCCTGATATTAGGGCTTATCACGGGTGTCGCCGGTCAAATTGGAGATTTTGCTGAATCACTGGTGAAACGGGATGTTGGGGTAAAAGATTCTTCAAATTTACTTCCCGGGCATGGTGGGGCATGGGACCGACTGGATTCGATACTATTTGCGGCTCCCTTGAGTTATTTGTACCTGAGCCTGGCCTTGGGTCTTTAAATGAAAAAATCCTTCCTGATCCAGTTTTCAATTCTGCTACTCCTTATCATCTTCACAAACAGCGGCATCCGGAGTCTGGTAACCCCTGAGAAGTCCGATGCAGGCGATGGCAATGGCATTCGAGTTGATTTAACTGAGGACGTAAGCATCTTTGATTCAAGCCCAATGGATCTGGAGCCAAGGCAGGGTGGGACTCTGGTCGTAGCGGTGTCGGCTGAGCCGGAGAATCTCAATTATTTCACAAGCACCTCAGCAGCAGCCACAAGATTCCTTGATTATATATATGAACCGCTCCTGGATTATAATTATGAAACCTGGAATTTTGAGCGACCTATCATAGCTGAAGAATTTAACATTAGTGAGGATGGAAAAACATTTACATTCAAGTTGAGGGAAAATTGTTACTGGCATGATGGACAGCCACTTACAGCGAATGACGTTCTCTTTTCATTTAAGGCACTTCTGAATCCTTTTGTCGATGACGCTCCTTTAAGATCTTCATACTCAAAAGTGATTGAAGCCCATATTGAGGGTCCCTACTTTTTCTCGATTACGACGTCAGACACTTACTTCCGCAATCTAGAATTATTAGGTGGCCTGGCAATTATGCCAAAACATATCTGGGACCCAAAGGGTTTAATGGATCGCTTTTCAATCGCGGATCTCCAAAATCCCTCAGTAACCAGGGAAGCGGCAAGCGTAAGAGAATTTGCAGAAGCTTTTAATACACATGCCCAGGGCCGGCCAGTCGGCGATGATGCCGAGCAAATCATTGGTTCAGGTCCCTATAAATTTGAAAAATGGGTTACTGGTGATTATATGTCGCTGATACGCAACGATAATTACTGGGCCGATGACCATCCTTATATCGAGGGCTTTAGTGACAAGGGGGCATATCTCGATCGGATCGTCATCAAATCAATCACTGATCCCACTGCCATGCTCACCGCTCTGAAATCAGGCGAGTTGGACTTTTTACCGCGTATGCGAGCCGTTCAGTATTTTGAGCAGACCAATACAGCTGATTTTGTAGAAAAATTTCAGAAAGTTTCATATGTGGTGCCTGCCTACAGCTATATAGGCTGGAACAATGACAAACCTTATTTCAGTGACAAAAGAGTGCGTCAAGCCATGACCATGCTCATAAATCTGGAAGCCTTTAACAAGTATGTCATTTATGGAATGGGAATCCCAACCATTGGTCCATTCTATATTTACGGCGACCAATACAATCATAATATTAAACCCTGGCCATATGACCCGATCCGCGCTGTTGAATTGATTGAGGAAGCCGGCTGGGTGGACACGGATGGGGATGGTTTGCGTGATAAAGAGGGAATCCCTTTTAGTTTTACCTTTTCAATTTCCGCTGGATCAAAAAACTCTAAGTACCTGTCACTCATGATGAAAGAAGATTTACGAAAAGTAGGTATTGAGGTAAATATTCGCCAATTAGAGTGGTCTGTCTATGTCGAGAATCTACGAGATCGGCAATTTGATGTGGTCAGTTTGCTATGGATAGGTGGATTGGAAACAGACCCTTACCAGATCTGGCATTCAGATAATATTGGGGATCGCGGATCAAATTACATCGGCTTCAGGAATGCTGAAGCGGACTCCCTGTTGATTGCTGCTCAATCAGAAATGGACAAAACAAAGCGGAATGCCCTCTATTATCGCTTCCAGGAGATTCTGCATGAGGAGCAACCCTATACATTTATGCACTATCAACGTGATCCAGGGGCGTATCTGAAAGAATTCAGAGGCGCAAAATGGATTCCTATCCGTCCGGGGTATAAGTTTTACAGCTGGTGGCGCGCCGGTGCTGTACAAGGTGCTCCCCTGTAATGTGGCGTTATTTTCTAAAGCGTATTCTCCTGATTTTTCCAACCCTGTTCGGAATATCTGTTATCACATTTATCATCATTAAAATGGCTCCAGGGGATCCAACTGCATTCAAAATGGGTAACCAACAAACTGGTATGTCCTCAGATCAAAACATGGCCAAGCAGGTTATTGAACAAACCAGGGAAATTTATGGTTTAGACAAACCGCTGATGTTGAATTTTACCATTTTCAATTACGAATCGAATTGGGTTAACATCCAAGAATATCTTTCTCAGGGGAATCCCACCAGCGGAAGTCAATTTGATGATATTGTCGAGCCTCTCAAACAGGCAGACGAAGTCGCAGTTCCTTTCCTGATAAACCTATTGGAACAGGGCAACCTCACCGAACAGGAGACTCTGGTTGTTCTGGACATATTGACCATCAAGCAAAAACTAAGTATCAGCACGGAAATGAGTCTGGAGAATCAATTGGAATATATCCAGAACTGGTGGTACGGAGGTACAGACTCAAGTGGAGTGGCGCGTTCCGCGGCGATAGATGTCTACCAATTTTCCGGGTTGCAGAAAATTAAAATGATTTTTACTGAAGCCCAATATCCACGCTGGCTGGTAAATATGTTAACCTTGGATTTCGGAAATTCTATAAAAGACAATCGCCCGGTTCTGGATCATATCAAAGAAAGCGTTCCTGTTTCCCTGATCTTTACCTTTATATCCTTCGTGCTAGCCTATCTCATTGCCATACCACTGGGTATCTATTCGGCTACACACCAGTATACCACAGGGGATAAAGTATCTACGGTGATTTTGTTCATTCTTTATTCACTCCCTAACTTCTGGGTAGCAACCATGGCCATCGTCTTCTTTGGCGGTGGTGATTTTCTAGCATGGTTTCCAGTTTCAGGTCTACATAGTGTTGGGGCAGATGACTTAAGTAAATGGGCGTATTTTAAAGATTTGGCTCACCATGTTGTCTTACCGCTGATCATCTGGACCTATGGGAGCTTCTCTGCACTTTCGCGCTATATGCGAGGATCCATGCTGGAGGTTATCCGTCAGGATTATATCCGCACAGCCAGAGCCAAAGGGCTTAGCGAAAGAGTCGTGACTTATAAGCACGCGCTGAGAAACTCTTTAATACCGATCATCACCATGATGGCAAATTTACTGCCCCTGGCAATTTCTGGATCAATCATTATTGAATCCATTTTTTCAATTCCAGGAATGGGACAGTTAAGCTTTAATGCTGTGTTATACAGAGATTATCCCATTATCATGGCCGTCACCACTATTAGCGCCATGCTAACCTTGTTTGGGATTTTGTTGTCAGATTTGCTTTATGCAGTCGTTGATCCACGTATCACCTTCGAGGAGAAGCGCTGATGAATCAGATGGCACCAGCCCGCACCTATTCACAGATTGTTTCCTCCCAGTTCAAGAGAAATAGACTGGCAGTGCTTTCACTGAATGTGATTTTCGTATTATTATTTATTTTCATTTTTGCCGATTTCCTGGCTAATGACAAGCCAATAGTCATGCGCTATAAAGGGGAAACCTATTTTCCAGTTTTTCGGGAGTATGCTGTCAATATGCTGGGGTGGAACTGGCAGGACGAGTTTAAAACTCAACAATTTAAAATTTTAGAGTCTCGCTATGAGCCTGGGGACTGGGCTATTTACCCCGTGATCCCTTATTCTCCCAATGAGTACAATCTTGAAGTGAAACTCCAACCCCCTGGCCTTGTGCACCTGTTCGGAACTGATGAGTTAGGTCGTGATGTTTTGTCACAGATGATACATGGGGCCAGAGTCAGTCTTCTGGTTGGGTTTGTAGCCGTCGCCATATATGTTGCCATCGGAGTATTGTTAGGTGCATTGGCTGGCTTCTATGGGGGTGTCATTGATATTATCATTCAGCGGATGATTGAAATTATGATCACCTTCCCGAGAATGTTTTTGATTATTACAATTGTGGCCGTAATGGAAACTCAGTCCATAATCAATATCATGATTATTCTCGGATTGACAGGTTGGACAGGGGTCGCCCGCTTTACTCGCGCAGAGTTTTTGAAGGTAAAAAATGAAGATTATGTGGTTGCTGCTAAAGCGCTGGGCTACAAGGACTTCAGAACAATTTTCAGACATGTTTTACCCAATACGCTCACGCCAGTACTGGTTACGGCAACCTTTGGTGTTGCAGCAGCCATCCTCATCGAATCTGGATTGAGTTTTCTCGGGTTTGGTGCCCCTCCTGAACAGGCTACATGGGGCTCCCTTTTGAGTAGTGCAAGAGATATGTTACCTTCTGGGTGGTGGTTAACAACATTTCCAGGATTAGCTATTTTTATCACGGTAACCGTGTATAATCTTGTAGGCGAGGGATTGCGTGATGCTCTCGATCCCCGATTAAAGCAATAACAACGGTCTCGGCGAGATCTGAATGCAATCTTAAATGAGGGACTTATAAAGTGGCTGGTAAAGAACTTAGAACAATTCTGGCAACGGATTGTGGATCGACCACGACCAAGGCCATTCTGATCGAATTGACAGATCAGGGCTATCGTTTGAAAACAAGAGGCGAAGCTCCTACAACAGTTGAAGCTCCCTTTGAGGATGTAACGAAGGGTGTCCTAAATGCCATCATGGAGGTCGAAGAACTTTCAGGTTTAAAAATTCTTGATGGTGATCAAATCATCCATCCCATGCGCGATGATAAGACTGGTGTTGATATTTATGTCTCAACCTCATCTGCTGGAGGCGGGCTTCAGATGATGGTGGCTGGTGTTGTTAAAGCCATGTCAGGTGAAAGTGCAGAGCGGGCAGCATTGGGAGCTGGGTCCATTGTTATGGACGTACTGGCTTCTAACGATGGCCGACTCCCGCATCAGAAAATTGAAAGAATTAGACAGCTGAGACCAGATATGATTCTCCTCTCAGGGGGAATTGATGGGGGTACGGTTTCCCATGTCGTAGAATTGGCTGAAATTCTTGCTGCGGCAAATCCTAAACCTCGTTTGGGACAAAATTATAAATTACCCGTTATCTATGCTGGCAATGTAAAAGCACAGGACAGTATAAAAGCCACTCTGGGTGAGATCACAGATCTGGATTTAATTGAAAATATCAGACCGGTACTGGAGGTTGAAAATCTGGGACCCGCTCGGGATAAGATTCACGATCTGTTTATGGAACACGTAATGGCTCAAGCCCCGGGATACAAAAAATTAATGGGGTGGACAGATGCTCCCATCATGCCCACACCAGGTGCAGTTGGTTCGCTGATTGAAATGGTTGCAAAAAAGGAGAACATGTCCGTTGTTGGTGTTGATATTGGCGGGGCTACAACTGATATATTTTCTGTCTTTGAAGGTCAATTTAATCGAACGGTTAGCGCCAACCTGGGTATGAGCTATTCCGTCTGCAACGTGCTCGCTGAGGCTACCTTGGAAAACGTTTTACGTTGGGTACCCATCGATATCGATGAGGGCGAGCTGACCAATCGCATTGGTAACAAAATGATCAGACCGACCACAGTACCACAATCTCTCGAAGAATTAATTATTGAGCAGGCAATTGCCCGTGAGGCATTAAGACTCTCGTTCATACAACATAAATCCTTTGCCGTAAGTTTGAAGGGCGTTCAATCACAGCGTACTATCTCTGATGCCTTTGATCAATCTGGCTCTGGCGAAACATTGGTAAATATGATGGAGTTGGATCTATTGGTTGGCTCAGGAGGTGTGCTCTCACATGCTCCTCGGCGTGAACAGGCCATGCGCATGCTTATTGATGCCTTTGTGCCTGAGGGTATAACTCAACTGGCTGTAGATTCTATCTTTATGATGCCACAACTTGGTGTTATGGCCAATATTGATAATGTAGAATTGGCTGAGAGTGCCCGAAAAGCTGCCGTTGAGGTGTTTGAAAATGATTGTCTTATCAGATTGGGAACTTGTATTGCTCCAATAGGCAAGTCAAAACCAGGCACTGTTTTGCTTACTGCTGAATTTGACATCCCTGGTGCGGGCAAACAGACAGTCGAGCTGAAAGCAGGAGAAATTATGGTTATTCCGGCCCCCTTTAAGCCCATCAAAGCCAAGCTAACACCGGCTAAGAACATGTCGATTGGCAAGGAAAAGGGTGAAGCGTTTGACACAGTGGTTTATGGCGGTACTGTTGGTTTGATTCTCGATGGTCGCGGTCGCCCCTTCGTATTGAGCACAGAGAAATCAAAACGGATTGAAAATTTGAATAAATGGTCCAAATCGACCAATGAATATCCAGATAGTCATCTGAAGGGAGGAGCATAATCATGGCTCATTCATACACTCCTGGTCTAAAAGTATTACACGAAACCAAGGTTAGAAAAGATCGCATACTCCCATTGAAGGGTGAAGTCATTGTTAAATTAAATGCCTCGGTCACTCCAGATGACATTGTCGCTCGCACCCATTTACCAGGCTCTGTGCAGATGACAAATGTGGGCAATTTGCTAAATATTGAACCGACTGATGTAAAAGACGTGATGGTAAAACCAATTGGCTCTCACTTTTCCAAAGGTGAATTGATTGCAGAGACCAAAGGTCTGTTTGGATTTTTTAAATCAAGTGTGGTAGCCCCTGTCGATTGTACCCTTGAATCAATTTCAGCAATCACTGGCCAAGTAGTATTGAGAGAAGCTCCAATTCCCGTTGAAGTTGATGCATACATGCGTGGAACTGTAGCAGAAGTGGTCCCCGAAGAAGGGGTGGTCATTGAAACGGAAGCAGTATTCATTCAGGGCATTTTTGGAATTGGTGGTGAAAGTCGGGGAGAACTGGTGGTTGTATCCTCAACTCGTGAGGATGAATTAAAGGCAGAACTGATTCTACCAGAACACGCAGGCAAGGTGCTTGTTGGGGGGTCCTTTATTAGTCTGGCAGCTTACAAGAAAGCCCTCGCTATGAAGGTGGCCGGTGTTATTGTCGGTGGCTTTAATTATTTCGATCTTGAGGAAATTCTAGGATACACTCTGGGGGTAGCGATAACCGGTTCAGAAGATCTGGTGACTTCCCTCGTCCTCACCGAGGGATTTGGCGAAATTAAAATGGGTCACAGAACATTCGATCTTTTAAAACAACATCACGGAAAATTTACCTCTATTAATGGTGCCACTCAAATTAGAGCCGGAGTAATCCGGCCCGAAATTGTTATCCCGCTGGATGCTTCAGACATAAAGGGAGATCTGAAAGCAATTAAAATCAATGAGGGCATTCAGGCCGGAAGTCTCGTAAGAGTTATTAGAGCACCGTATTTCGGAAGAATTGGAACCGTTGTTTCCCTTCCTTCAGAGCTCCAAAAAATGGAGTCAGAGACCATGGTGCGCGTCGCCGAAATAAAAATTGATGACGACATAATGGTTATCCCACGGGCTAACCTGGAGATGGTAGAAACTGATTAAAGATTCTGAGATGGAATTAGAAGAATCCCCGTCTGCAGCAGATAGGGCTTTTATTGACCGAATCGCTAAACGAATTTATGACACCGGGTTCATCACGCCGGCAGTACTTGCTTTGGAAATGGTAAAACCTTTAGCTTTGTTAGGCAGTCATACTATGATATTTTTTGGACCGATAGTGAGTGCCTTTATCAAGGCTGATGGATACTATCGTGCGGCTGAGTTATTCGAGGAGCCGGAAAATGTTGAGTTGTTGATCACCCGACTCGAACAAATGGAAGCAGAACATAAAAACAAGCAAACGGAGAAGCACAGTGAAAGATAAACAATTCTGGTCTGTTGCCGGTATCATCTTCGTCTTATTCATGATTTACTGGTACGCCATGGAACATCCATTTTTTGTTGCGGAGCGGGCAGTCATGTTTTGGGCAATTATGATCGTCGGAGGTGTTTTAATCTACTCCACTCGGATGGCGAAACGCGGAGAAGAGATATTCCTGCGTACAATTCCTGGGCTCAAGGCGGTTGAGGAAGCTGTTGGACGTTCCACAGAAATGGGGAAACCAGTCCTCTATGTCCCCGGAATCATGGATATGGATCAAGTTGAAACTGTTGCTGGAGTTGTTGTTCTAGGTCATGTTGCTAAAATGACGGCCAGATATGAAACCAGCTTAAATGTACCCGTATCTCGAGCCATCGTTATGAAGGCTGCTCGGGAGTCCTGTCGCGAATCCTATTTGATGGAGGGTCGACCAGATTTATTTCACGATGATATGGTCCACTATCTCACTGATGATCAATTTGCCTATGCAGCGGGCGTAAATGGAATCATGATACGTGAAAAACCTGCCGCTTGTTTGTATATGGGAAAATTTTATGCAGAATCATTGCTTCTGGCTGAGACAGGAAATTCCATTGGAGCTATCCAGATAGCAGGAACAGCATCTCCTTCGCAAATTCCATTTTTTGTTACAGCCTGTGACTATACGCTCATTGGTGAGGAATTTTTTGCTGCCAGTGCCTATCTCTCGCGTGAGCCAGAGCTCATCGGGGGAGTTAAGGGTCAGGATACGCTTAAAATACTAGGGATTGGCATCATGCTTTTGGGTGTTGTGCTGAACTTTTTTCATGATATGGGATGGACCTCATGGGACTTCCTATCATATTTGACAGTACAGTAGGAGGATGATCATGTTCTTTAAACGACAGTTACCTATTGCCGTCGCATCTGCCATAGGGTTTCTAACCCTGTTTGGTTGGTTTGTTGATGAACCGATTATTAAATCCTTTGTGGATGATGATGCGACCCAATGGTTCGATATTCTGGCTAGTTTTGCCATTGTTCTCGGTGCCTTAAATCTTTTAAAGCTACAGGGGATGAAAGTAATAAAGCAGAGAAAAGGGTGGCCCTATGCAGCGACAGCCATTGTCAGCTTCGCCTTCTCTTTCATTGTGGGATTCGTTTTACGCGGTTCCTACAATGTCACCATCACTGAATATGATGATCCGGGCCGGGTGGCATCCGTATTGGCAAAAGAGATCAATCTGGACGAAAACAGCACCAAAAATATCTTAATCGCCTTACCTGAAGGTGACTCTTACATCATTGAAACACCATACTTTTCTAAAAATGGGGCTGATGCGGTTGTGCGTGAAATCAACGCTGCCGGTGGTGTTGCCCAAATGGTGGCAACAGAGTGGGGTGCACATATCTCAACTCGGGGGTCCTTGTTCAATTGGATGTTTCGATTCATCTTTACCCCCCTCTCTGCGACCATGTTTGCATTATTGGCATTTTTCGTTGCCTCGGCTTCCTACAGGGCTTTCAAGATTCGAAATTTTGAAGCGACTCTGTTGCTGGTCTCTGGTATCATTATCATGCTGGGTCGTGTACCGATTGGGAGCAACATTTCGGCCTGGTTCATATTCTACATAGTTATCCTGGCGATGGGAGCAGGAGTGAACACCTGGCTCAGGAATAGAACCTACACGTTGATCACCGTTGTAGGTGGTGTGCTGCTCGTGACTATTGCCGGTTTTATTACAGGCTGGCCAGTAGATCAACCAGCGATCTTTTATCTACCAGTGCTTCAGGGCTGGATTTATAACAATCCCAATGTGGCAGGTGCCAGAGCAATTATGGTAGGAATTGGATTGGGTATTTTTGCCACGTCGATTCGGTACATATTGGGAATTGAAAAATCTTACATCGGAGAATGATCATGGAAAAGCTCACAGATTTTATCATACGGGCCGGCTCTCTCGACAGACGCGTGATCTTCCTGGTTATTGCCCTCGTCGTAATCTTGCCTTTATTTATACCCCTGGGGTTGCCCATCAGACCCACGAATTCATCCCAGGATGTCTATAATGCAGTTGAAAAATTAAAAGCAGGGGATAAGGCGCTGGTATCGTTTGAATATGGCCCCAGCACAAAACCTGAAATCCATCCCATGGCTGTTGCCTTGCTGCGTCATCTCTTCACCAAGGATGTAAAAGTCTACATCACCTGTCTTTGGCCAGATGGTCAATTTATGGCCATGGAAGCCTTAGCTCAGGTTGCCGATACACAATATGGGAAGGTCTACGGCGAGGATTACGTCCTGCTCGGCTACAGACCCGGTGCAGAGGCTGTAATAAAAGGTCTTGTTAGCAATATACGTAAAGTATTTACCGTAGATTCACGTGGCAATTTTCTCGACGATATTCCCATGATGAATGGCGTTAACCAGGTTGCCGATTTTGATTATTTGTTTTCAGCATCTGCTGGATATCCTGGTACAGTAGAATGGGTGCAGTATGCAGCTGACCCGGTTGGCATCACCATGAGTACAGGGACAACATCGATTCAGGTAAACGAGGTCATGCCTTATGTTCAATCTGGACAGTTGGTAGGAATCCTCGGTGGAATGCCTGGTGCCGCAGAATATGAAACGCTTATTAAGCAGACCGGTATTGGAACCAGCGGTATGGATGCACAATCTGTAGCGCACCTGGTCATTGTGGCATTTATTGTATTCGGAAACATCTCGTTCTTTCTTGAACGCAGACGTTCCAAGAAATATTAGGAGACTGAAATATGAATGGTTCTGAAATTTTTGGAGCATGGGTTGCAGTCTTTCTAACTCTGGGTATTTTTTCTTATCTATATAAAGACAATCCTTTTTATAAGATAGCTGAACATGTGTTTGTAGGTATCTCAGCCGGTTACTGGATGGCAATGGCATTTTGGACTCAAGTCCAACCCAATTTGTTTGGACGCCTCTGGCCAGTTCCTGACGGGGCGATATCAGGTTTTCTAATGAAATCCTGGTATGGTATCTATAATATATTCGGTTATGTCCTGCCCAGTGTTTTCCCTGCCGGCGGCATAGATAAAGGCCATGGCACTGATCCCCACTTCATGTACATCTTTCCGGCTATTTTAGGCACTATGATGGTTCTGAGTGTCTTTGCCAAATTAAGCTGGATGGCGAGAATTGGTATTGCGTATACTGTGGGAATGGCCGCTGGATTACGTGCCTATGCCTTTCTTAACTCAAATGTTCTTGGCCAGATAAAAGGTTCAGCCGTTTCCTTTGTGGATATGCCCTTTTTTAGTCTCACTGGTGTAAGCATTTTCAATAATCTGATCATCATAGTTGGAACGATTACAGCCTTACTTTATTTCTACTTTTCCAAGGAGCATACAGGCACGTTTGGTAAAGTGACACGGGTAGGTATCTATTTTCTGATGATCAGCTTTGGTGCCTCATTTGGTTTCGCAGTTATGGGACGTATTTCTTTGCTCATCGGTCGATTTACCGATTTGATAACCTATGGTGGTTCCACCTATAGTCATGCTTCGATCTGGGTCCTGATATTTATGATCATCCTGTTGACGATTTGGACAATCCGGGGTGAGAAAAATCAGTCTGTTGACAATTAATCGGTATAATTTTTCTGTGCACGGAGAATAATTTAGTATGGCGGTTTCAATTACGCTTAGAAATATCATCAAGAAGTATGATGAAAAAGCTGCCTTAAATAATGTGACCCTTGGTGTGGAGAAAGGACATATCCACGCCATCATCGGCACAACAGGATCAGGTAAATCGACACTTTTAAGGGTGATCGCAACTTTATGTGCACCCACCTTGGGTTCTGGATATATTAATGGTCTTAATTTGGGCGCTCGACAAAATCAAATACGCCACCAGATAGGGTATATGTCACAGGACAGTCGCTTCGAGCAATCCTTAACTTTGTTCGAAAATCTGACGCTTCATGGAAAACTTCACGGTATTGCTCAGACTGATTTACTCAATCGAATTTCTGGATTTGTATCCCGTTTTGAAGTTGTTGACAGTCTCCATTCATTTCCGCGGGAGGTCAGCTTTGGTACGCGTAGAAAGATGGAGTTTATCCGAGCGGTCCTGCACAATCCTTCAATTCTTTTACTGGATGAGCCGACCTCTTCGTTAGATCTGGGTTGCAAAGAGCTCATGGAAGCTTTCCTGCGGGAACAAAAGCTCCGGTTTACTACGGTTATGGTCTCAAGTGACATTGATCAGGTTGAGAGATTAGCAGATCGAATATCCATTCTCGATGAAGGGCGTCTTGTAGCAGATGGTACTTTAAAAGAACTCAAAGAGTCAGAGCGCGAAAATCGTATTCTGGATATAACCTTGTCTGAAACCCACGAGCGGGATTTTAATATCCTGGATGCCTCTTCCCATGTTGTTTCATACACTGTCCAGGGGAATCGATACGAAATAATTACTGAAACAGATACTAATCCACAGGTCATAATTGCTCTGTTTAGCGAACGAATAGTAGAAGCCAAACAGAGATTGTCAATGCTAACTGACATTTTCAAACAGATGATCAGGGTGGAGGCAATGCATGAATAACGTATTTGCTGCACTCTGGCACCGTGAATTTACTATTTACAAAAGGCAATTCACGACGATGTCCATCATGCCCATTCTTACCGGCGTGATATTTTTCTTCATGTTTTTCTTGCCCTATAAATCCCTATTACCAGAAGCTGATCTGGCACGGGTGATTCCAGCCCTGGTATTGGACTCGTTATTATTGACACTTTTAATAACAATTTACGAAACTACCGCTCGATTCTATTGGGAGAGCCAGCGAAGTAATGGTATGGCAAGTCTTTATGAAATGGGTCGTTTCCATCGCCAACCCTCATTCTTTATCGCGCAGGGGATTATTAGTTTGATAAAGGGTTTTTTGCATTTATTTGTGGTCTGGTTTGTTTTAGCCTTTGTGACAGAAATGTCTTTTGTAAAAATCAATTTCCAGGCCAGTTTCCTTTTTATGCTCTTCGGAGCATTGCAGATTGTGTCTTTGAGCAAGATTATTGGGCTGCTCTCAAGGAATGTAGAGAGTCTTAGCAAGCTGTTGTATATCGGTCTATTACCAATCATGATGCTCAGTGGATTGTTTCTGGTAAAAGGTGCGCCCTTAGACACTTATTCCGAAATCGCCTTCTATTTGCCTCCTTATAATTGGATGACTGGTCTTGATTCCGCATTCCTCCAGGGAACGATTGACTATGGCTATTTGTTGATAACTCTTATTGAAACAGCCTTTCTGCTATGGTTCGCCGCCACATTTTTTCATCTTGATGGTGATAGTTGAAACTGTACCTGGCGGGTGCGATTGAAGCCGCTCCTGATGATGGAATGGCTTGGCGAAAGGATTTGACTCAATTTCTTAAGAGTGAGCTTGACTGGGACGTTTTCGATCCATCTCGCCATGAGAAAGACTTTCTGACTACAGAAGAGAAAATGAACTTCCGAACGTGGAAAAGTGTTGATATTAAAAGATTTAGACCAGTAATTAAAAAGATCATCGATCGAGATTTACACCAATTATTAAAAGAATGTGATGCCGTGATTTGTCTTTGGGATGAGTACGTTATTCATGGGGGTGGTACCCACGGCGAGCTTACTTTAGCCTATGAGCATCAGCTTCCCGTTTATCTGGTTTTAGGGCTACCTATTGAAAAAGTTTCCTCATGGATCATCGGATGCACCTCTGAAGTGTTTTCTGATTTTGAAGAATTGAAGCAATATTTATCCTCAAAAAGTTTTAAAAATAATGGTGAATAACTGCTTGACTTTCAAAAATGACCCCTTACCTTTTTGACGTTATCCCAAGGTGGGTAAGGGTTTTAGCCCACTTGAGCTAATCCGCGAAGGTGTTGCTCAGGTCAAATGATCCTAGATTAATTATTAATACAAACACAAGGAGGAAACACTATGAACAAAGCCGAATTGATTGCAAAGATTGCCGAAGATTCAGGTATCACAAAAGTACAGGCTGAAAAAGCACTTGGTGCTTTCACGGGCGCTGTATCTGACTCCCTAAAATTAGGTAATAAAATTGCTTTAGTTGGTTTCGGTACTTTTGACGTATCAGCTCGTGCAGCGAGAGTCGCTCGTAATCCTCGTACAGGTGACGCGATCAACGTTCCAGCAATGAACGTACCTCGCTTCAAAGCCGGTAAAGGTTTGAAAGACTCCGTCAACTAAACACTTTGCTAGACATCAATTATGAAAAGGGCGTGATGTTTCACGCCCTTTTTTTAGTTGGGAGACGTTACCATGAAGACCCTATGCTACATTTCGCTGGAAGCTATCACAAAAAATTATGAATTCTTTCAAAGCAGGGTAAGACCGGCTTTTGTAATTCCAGTCGTTAAAGCCAACGCTTATGGTCATGGAGCGCTGCGTGTCACAAGGCATCTTCACGATAAACATGCTGTAAATACTTTTGCTGTTGCCACCCTTGAAGAGGCTCAGGAGCTGGCTGGCGAGCTGCCTAATATTTCGATCCTGATTTTCAGCAGGGTTTTCCCGGCGGAGCTCTCCCTTTTACCCACAAATGCTATTTTGACTATCGGTTCAATGGATGATGCAAATGCGCTTCTACAATCAGGTGTAACGGCACTCAAAGTGCACCTGAATGTAAATACTGGGATGAACCGGTTGGGGGTCTCGAGTGCCCAGGCGATAGCTTTAGTTTCTGAATCCAATTCAAATTTGGATATCCAAGGGGTTTATAGTCATTTCTCCTCTTCAGACACCTGCGCTACCGAAGTTTATCAGCACCAGAGGGAGCTGTTTTTCAATTTTGTAAGCGAGGCAAGAGCATTGGGTTTTAAGGGTATCACCCATTTAGCCAATAGTGCAGGAACTTTGCATGAGGAGACTCCTAGCTTTGACGCAGTTCGTTTGGGCATCGGCCTCTACGGTTATGACACCAGTCCAGAAAAGCAGTATCAAAGTAATCTTAAGGAAGCGATGCTAGTCAAGGCACCCCTCATCCGGGTCGAGCGCATTCTGGCTGGGCAGTCAGTGAGTTATGCAGAAAAATGGCTGGCCAGTGTGGACACGAATATTGGCACATTGCGAATTGGGTATGCAGATGGCTACAGCCGGAACTTGACGAATCGCGGAACGGTTTCATGGAAGGGAAACGACTACCCTGTTATTGGGACAGTCACCATGGATCATATTATGATCGATTTGGGGGACGATGTGCCTGAGACAGGACAGATGTTCACTATTTTGGGTGGCGACTCCCCTGAAGTCAAAATCGGCCGCATAGCGCAAATTCTCAATACGATTCCTTATGAAATTTGCTGCGGAATAACACAGCGAGTTATCAGGGACTATTGAGGTCGGTGTAAGCAATAATCACCAAAGAATAAAAAGTCCAGGCCCGATTTAACTCCACAAAAAACAAGAAAATCCCCAAAATATATTCCCATAAATGCTCAGGACCGACTTAACAAACATGTTTGTTAATATTTCATACAAATTGGATCATTTTCGTGCAAATAATGGTTGAATTTCGTGAAATATTTCTTAACTCCCTCGGAGCAGGAGACCGCGGTGAACTATCCGTTGGATATGTTCACTGGTGAGTTGCATTCTAATCAAGATTGCTGAAGGAGTTCAAAATTGAATATACTTGTGATAAGTGGTGATTCAGCCCTTGAACACGTTGATTATAGTAAAAATTTTCCAGAAGCCCAGATTGACATTGTTGGCATCAAAAACCTGAATGCCGAAGTATTAAGCAATAAGCTGCGAAGTTATACCGGAGAGATGTTGCTCCTGGTTGACGCTCGATCCGAAAAAATCGAATTTAAAAAATCCGCTGAAGAACTATTTACGTTTGTTGCTGAAACCCATGAGAATTGGTCACTGATTTATTCTGATTATGAAGTTGATGATAATGGTACGCTTAGTGATGAACATCTTTTGGATCACCACATTGGCCGCGTCCGCGACAATATCGATCTTGGCAAAGTCTGGCTGTTGAATATTGAAATGCTAAAGGAAATATTACCACTTTCAAATTCGACAACGCTCCATTTCCTGTATGAATTGAGACTTCGTCTCAGTGAGGTGGGTGAAGTAATTCATATCGCAAATCGATATGCAGGCTCTCCTTATCGTATATATGCTGCCGTCAAGGAGCAAAATGTATTTGATTACCTTATGGCCAGTAAGGATTCGCAGTTGGAATTAGAGCAGATTCTCACCGATCATCTAAAACGTATTGATGCCTACCTTGCCCCAGGAGCTTTTTATTCAAAGGTTCCTTATGCTCAAAAAAAATATGAACTTACTGCCAGTGTCATTATTCCTGTAAACAATCGTCCTGAATTTATCGGTGCTGCTATTGAATCAGTTCTGAATCAGACGGTGCAAGATATCGAGGTCATCGTCGTCGTAAATGGTGGGGATACGGATCCTACGATTCAAGCAGCTAAAACATATATGCAGGGCGGATCCAGATTTGATGCGACCAAGCCAGATGTAAAGCTGGTGGTCTTGGATATTAATAATATCGGACTTTGTATAAATGCCGGACTAAAGCGTGCCCGCGGGAAGTTCTATGTCCAATTAGACTCAGATGATCAACTCATCAATGATGCAGTTGAAAAGATAACCGCAGTGTATAAATCAGATGAGACCATTGGTATGGTTATAGGCTCTTACGAAGTCTGGCAAAAGGATTCAGCTTCCAGCGACATTACGCGGATGGAATCAATTTCAGTAGTGACACACGCTGAATGGACTGAGGAAAATGGTCGCAATAATCTATTACGAATTAATGGAGCTGGGGCTCCCAGATCCTTCTATATAGAAGCTGCCAGGGATATTGGTTATCTGGATATGAATACATCGCCCTATGCGCGAAATTATGGTGAAGACTATGATTTTGTGACGAGAATGAGTGAGCATCATCGCATCGGTCGAGTTTGGGATCCAATTTATAAGGTTGTTCGCCACGGTGGCGGTACAGATCACAGTATTAATCGCTCTACTGTGGATAGAAACGACAATGCGAAAGACGAGATGCGTCGCGAAGCAATATATCGACGTCAAATTATGAATGAGGTTGTAAATGGATGAAATTGTTCTCATCGGCGTTGATGGAGGTGCATCTAAGGTCCTGGTTCACAAAGTAGACATATTAATCAACCCTATGCGCTTTGTTGCTCTAAAACCTTTCATTGAGGTTGGTTATAACACCTCAGACTCGTTCAATCCAAAATTTAATCCGATCGTGCTAACGCGTCAGCTCAAAGAGCATAACGGTGGGAAAGTCGAGCAGACCAAGCAGGAATTGGAGCAGGAAGCAGCGATTCTCGAAAGTTTCACTCGGGCTATCCGCACAATCCTTGGTAAGAACGTCTCGCAGGAAGTCCTGATCGGTGTGGGATTACCGGGATTGAAGACCAAAGATAAACGTGGTATTTCTGCCATGGCGAATGGGCCAAGAATGCCAAAATTTCTGAACAAATTAGAAAAAATGCTCCACAAAGAAGGGTATAAGACCCTGAATCCAATTCATGTTATTGGGAGCGATGCTGACTATTGTGGGCTTGGTGAGCAATGGGGCGATGAAGGTGGTATGCGCGGAGTGGGATCAGCTTACTATTTTGGCGTTGGTACCGGAATTGCTGATGCCATGCTATTAAAGGGTAGGAATGTGCCCTTTGATGCCTGCAAAGCTTGGATCGGAAAGACTTGGGAAATGATGGCCGATGAGGAAGAAAGTTATGAGGATCTGCTTTCGGCAAAAGGTATACAAACCCACTATGGAAAATTGACTGACCAAACGCGAGAAGATTTAGATGCGGCGGAAATATTTCCTTGGCAGATTTATGAAAGAGCCCTTTTGGGGGAGGAAGCAGCGCTTCAGGTTACGGAGAAAACTGCCCTGGCATTATCAGAGCTTCTGTTTCATCGCATTCAGACACTGGCAGTCGGAGCACCCGAGACCTTATTTCGTGATGCAGCTAGAACCCTGGAACAAGATCATGAATATCTCGGAAATGTGTTTGAGCGAATTGTAATCGGTCAGCGCCTCGGCGATATCTGGGAATTTAAAAAATTTACACCCTTTCTCCTCGATCCGGTGAACGAAAAGCTGGGCCGGCTGATTCATTCCTCAGCCCTGCCTGCAGAGATTAAGTCACGCTATCTTACCAAAACCAACCGTCTCCGGGATGATCTAATACTTAACTCAGAGTTGAGACACGCACCTGCACTAGGAGCTGCTGTTGATGCATATCTCGAGTGGATTGAACAATGATATCATTCGGGTAGGTATCGTCCTTCCTGAAGATAAGCTTCACACAATATCATTATCATGGGCGCTCCATTTGGGGATAAGCGGTGATTTTCCCGGTCTCGAGACGACGCATCAAATCGCCATGAGCACCGAGGCGGGAAAAATTCGAATAAATGGCGCGAACACCCATGAATTGCTTGACGAGATCACGCTAATATGCCCTGATGATATATCGCTTTTATCTGCAGAATATGGCATCCATGTGGAACCCGTCATAGCAGGTCGTGGGTTTCACTGGGAAAAACCTATCGCCGTCGATCTTCCCGGACAGTTGAAAATCACGGTTCAGGATGACTGCTTCATGATTATCAATTCAGTGAATATTGAAGCCTATGTTGCCTGTGTGGCCACTTCAGAAATGGGGGCAAAAGCACCTTCAGCCCTACTGGCAGCTCAGACCGTCGTAGCCCGCTGTTGGTCATTAGCCCTTGCTGAAGCCAAGCACTTATCGGAAGGTTTTGACGTGTGCAACGATGATTGTTGCCAACGCTATCAGGGCACTACTTTTCTCACCAGTCATTCCTTAAAAGCGGCTATTGATACCAGGGGCCAAGTCCTTGTCTATGACAATCAGGTAATTGATGCTCGCTACTCTAAAAATTGTGGGGGTATGGTCGAGGCCTATGAAACTGTTTGGGCTGGCGGACCGGTGCCATATCTGATTCCGCTGTGGGATGCCCCACTGCAACAAGCTGGTTATGCGCTGGATAACTTTGATGAATTCTGGGCATATGACAATGCGTATTGTTCCACTAAACGATTTGAATCGGTAAATCTGGCCGAGATGCTCGGCAAGGTTGATGTCTCCGGCAGCTACTATCGCTGGGAACAAACATTGAGCAAATCTGATCTTTTAAAAAATCTCAATAAATATACTGGAATAATCTGGAAGCAGATCACTGGGATTAGAATTATGGAGCGGGGACCTAGCACGCGTATTAAGTTCCTTTTTCTCGAGGGGATTGATGAACAGGGTGCTTATGCAGAGCAACTGGTGAAATCTGAATATGGAATTCGACAAATGTTCAGCAATAGTTTCCTTTATTCATCAGCCTTTGTAATAAAAAATGCCCAGACACTCAAGGAAGATAAACATATAGTCCTTCAGGGAGCCGGGTGGGGTCATGGTGTTGGTCTATGCCAGATGGGAGCATTAGGAATGGCACTAGACAAGCTTGATTACAAAGATATTCTGCTACACTATTATCCGGGGACGCGTTTTACTACCTTATAAAACAACCTGGAGAGTGTAGATGTGTCCACACTTTTTGGATTCCAAATTTGTTTATTTCATCGTGAATTCTTTAAATGCCGTAGCTTTTCAAATAGTGTTGGTAAATGCTTTTAACTAACCTAGTTTAGTCTCACAATCCAAAGAAGGTGCATTTGAAAACAAAAACAATAATTCGCAAACAGATTCTGTTTTGGAGTATGGCTATTCTGATGATTATAGGTTCGTGTACACAAGCGCCTATGACACTGGTCCCTGATCCTATAACGGAAATGAAACTGCAAAAATCCACAGACGGTCCAGTACGCTCAGGTCTTGACGTGTTTCTGGAGAGCGTTTCAGGCGCTGATAGTCTGAAATATGGTCTGCTGACAAATCAAACTTGTGTGAATCGCAATTTGGTTCATGGCGTGGAACTATTACCTGCAATAATCGATCTTCAACTGATCCTTTCGCCAGAACATGGTCTTTTTGGTGCCGAAAATGCAGGCGACAATGTTGGAAACGAAACCGATCCTGAGACCGGTATTAAATCATTATCAACCTATCGGAAGAACCCAGCAGAAATTGCTGAAATGATAAGTGACCTGGATGTGGTTCTTTTTGATATCCAAGATATTGGTGTCAGGTCATATACCTATATCTCTTCCATGGCTTATTTGATGCAGGCAGCGGCCATCGCCGGAAATAAAGTTATTATTCTGGATCGACCCAATCCCATAAATGGGATTCAAATGGAAGGAAATATTCTAGATCCAGAGTATACAAGCTTTGTGGGAATATATCCGTTGCCATATCGCCATGGAATGACCATAGGCGAGCTTGCTCTCCTCTTCAATGCTGAATACGGAATAAATTGCGATCTGGAAGTCGTGGCAATGGAGGGCTGGACGAGAAACATGTGGTACGAGGACACAGGCTTACCCTGGGTACCAACATCTCCCCATGTTCCTGATGTTGCAACCATTTTACCGATGATTGCCACTGGGACGTACGGCGAATTGGGCATGCTCTCTGAAGGCGTTGGTACCACCATTCCTTTTGAATACGCAGGAGGTCCCTGGATTAAGGATCCTCACGCATTTGCCAGAGCCATGCAGGCTAGAGCCGGCGAGGGCATCATTTATCGTCCGACTTTCTTTAAACCCTATTACGGGAGACACAAGGGCGAGGTTTGTGGCGGGCTCCAGTTATATGTTACGGACCGCGATTTATTTTCTCCTTATCTGGTTGGCCTGGTACTCATGTCCGTTCACCAGGAACTTTACCCGGAAATCAACTTGTTTGAGAACGAAAATCGCTTTGATATGTTCGCTAAGGTCATGGGGACAGATGCTATCCGGGTGGCAATTCAACAGGGCGCTGATCCAAAAGAACTTGAACAAAATTGGGAGAAAGAACTCCTTCGCTTTGGAGAACTTCGCAAAAAATACTTGCTTTATGATTAATAATTTAGCCTGGGTTCTGGTATGGTTTTAAAAAAAATCCATATCCAGAGTCTTGCCTTTCTCCTGGCTTTTGGGACCCTTTATTCACAAAAAGTACTGCCTATGCCTCATGCAGAACAGATGGCTCAATTTGGGGAAGTCCAAATTGATCAGGACGCTGGATTCGTTGGTCTTCCTCGTGATTTGGCACCAACTGCTACATGGCGAGAACTAAGCCATGTCATCTTTGGATATCATCCTTACTGGCGGGGAACAGACTGGCAAAATTATAATTATGACTTATTGAGCCATATCGCCTGGTTCGGTCTGAACATGACTCAAACAGGTGGTATTGACAATGCACATGGATGGCCTATTGCCGGTTTGGTGGATCGAGCCCATGCGAATAGCGTCAAGGTCATTGTCACCGCGACCCTATTTGAAAACAATGGAAGTAACCATATTGCCACACTCCTCGGAAATGCCAGCTACCGCCAGACCGCGATCGATAATCTAATCAGTCGAGTTATTCAGGGAAATGCCGATGGGATAAATATAGATTTCGAATTCGTGCCTGCCTCTGCTAGAAATAACTTTAATATCTTCATCCATGATTTATCAGAGGCTTTTCATGATCAAATCCCTGGATCTGAAGTCAGCATCGCCATGCCATCCGTGGATTGGTCCAGTGCCTACGATTACAATTATTTATCAGATAATTCTGATGGTCTTATGATCATGGCCTATGGTTATTATTGGTCAGGGAGCGATCATGCAGGTCCAATTTCACCGCTGTATAGTGGACTGTCCAGCTGGCACATCGAGAGAACTGTGAACGATTATCTCACCAAGACAGGCGGTGACGGTTCCCAACTCATTTTAGGACTGCCCTGGTATGGACGGGATTGGCCTGTACTAAGTACAAATATGGGTGCGGCAGTTTATCCTGATACGAATGGTGTCGCTATTCTGTATCCAACAGCTCAATCAGAAGCGCTGACTTTTGGAAAAAATTACAATTCAACCGTTCAGTGCGCATGGTACAATTACACCAGCGACATGCCCCATCAAGTCTGGTATGATGATAGTCTCAGTCTGGCGGCTAAATACAATTATGCGAAGGCTGCAAACCTCAAAGGTATTGGTATTTGGGCTCTGGGATATGATGGCGGAAGACCGGAAATATGGGGTGGATTAAGGGATGCGTTTGGCGCGGCAAGTGCTCCCCAAACCGCCAGCTATTTCAGTGTAAAAAATCGAGGGTTAGGGACCGTTGAAGTGGATTGCGCGGCATCTCTCGCCACTGATTATTACGAAGCCTATGTGAGTTATGATGGTACAACTTTCAATTTCCATAGCTCCTCACCAACCCCTCAATTTCTCCTTGAAGATTTAACAGCCAATGAAATCGCTTTTATTAAGATCAAAAATTCTAATTCGTTCGGAAGCAGTGGCTATTCTGAAGTGTTGGGAACTGTAGTCAGCACGGTTGCAGAATCAAGGATTCTTGTCGTTCAAGGGTTTGAAAGGGTTTCAGGAACCGTAAATACTTTTGATTATATCATTGAGCATGGCTCTGCAATTCAAGCAAACGGTCGCCTTTTTGATGCCACATCAAATGATGCCGTTGAAGTGGGGGCTATTCAATTATCAGATTATGATATTGTTGATTGGATCAGTGGGGAAGAAGCTACGGTCACTGTTTCATTCTCGCCAGCCGAGCAGATTCGAATTATGGAATATCTGGAACAGGGTGGACGCATGTTCATTTCTGGATCTGAAATCGGATATGATCTGGAAGCCAATGGCAGCAGCTCCGATATCGCCTTTTTTAACAATTATTTTAAAGCCGATTACCTGAGTGATGATACCCAATCCTATAGTTTGAATGGATCAACAAGCGGCATATTCTCCGGTCTTTCAGGTGTTAGTTTTGACAACGGTTCTCAAGGTAGCTACGATGTAGATTATCCTGATGGAATCAAGCCCTACGGGGGATCCCTTAATAATTTGCTCTATGAAGGTGCAAATTATGATAATCTGGGGGGAGCATGTATCCAGTATATGGGAAATTTTGGTCAGAGTGTTTCCCTGGGAGGGATCGTTTATTTAGCTGTTGGCTTTGAGGCAATCTACCCTGAAGCAGCTCGAGATGAAATCATGGCCCGTACTCTGGACTTTCTGGAAACTTCCGTGAGCTTAGACCCGAAACCTGGTCTTCCCGAGAGCCTGAATATATCTTCCGCGTATCCCAACCCGTTTAACAGCTCATTTTCCCTGGCTGTAACCAGTGATAAATTCACACAAGTTGAGATCAGCATTTTTAATTTAAAGGGTCAACTGATACATCAGGATCATAGAGAAATTAAGCCCGGCGATAATCGTCTTAACATCAACGCTTTTGGCAGTCAGAATATGAGTTCAGGAATATATATTCTTCAGGTTGAAAACCATAAAGAAGTCCACACTCAAAATATCACTTATTTGAAGTAGGAGCTGAAATGCTTAATAGACCCATCCACTACTTGCTGTTGTTCCTCATGTTTGGTCTCATGCAGTGCTCCTCTTCGCCCCCTGTCATGAATGAAAGTGTAATCCCCGGTCCCCATGCCGAACAACAAAACCAATTTGGAATGCTGAATCCAGCTCAGGAAGTTCAAGAAGTGTTCACCGGTTTAGATGTCCTGGAACAGATAGGTTTTGAACCACTCCTGGGTCAGAGTGTTGGAGTCGTGACAAATCATACGGCGCTGAATAAATCGGGTAAGCATCTCGTGGATCTGTTAAGTGCGGTAGAAGGAATCACTCTAAAAGCCATCTTCGCACCCGAACATGGATTTCGGGGCACAGAACAGGGTGGCGATGCTATCCCCGGCAGCGTTGATCCGGCGACGGGTGTACCGATTTATAGTCTGTATGGCGCCCAAAGAGAACCAAGTCCAAGCATGCTTGCAGGTATTGATGTGTTGATTTTCGATATTCAGGACGTTGGAACCAGGTTTTATACCTATATATCGACCATGGGTTATGTGTTGGAAGCGGGCTCCCAATATGGAATTCCTGTTATGATTCTGGACCGCCCAAATCCAATTGGTAGACGCATCGCTGGAAATGTCCTGGACGATGGTTTCGAAAGTTTTGTGGGTAGATATAAAATCCCAATTCAATATGGGCTCTCTATGGGTGAATTGGCTCGGATGATCGTAGGAGAGGGACTGATCCCTGATCTTGGTCCAGTCGAACTTCATGTGGTGGAGTGCGAGGGTTGGACTGGCGATACATTCTGGGAAGATACGGATCTTACCTGGTTGCCGCCATCACCCAATATGAGAAATACCAATGAAACCCTTACCTATCCCGGTTTGTGCATGCTGGAGGGCGTAGGCATCAATGAGGGCCGCGGCACTGAATTTCCCTTTGAGTATATCGGCACACCCTATATGGATGGAGCACTTATTGCCAGAGCGCTACTCGGAACAGAATTGACGGGATTCACTGTGGAGCCGATTAGCTATACACCTATTGACATGCCTGGTGTCGCAATGAATCCGCTTTTCGAAGGTCAGGAAGTTCACGGCGTTAAAATTGTCGTCACCAGTCCTGGAGATTTTGCAGCAATCGATTTTTTGGTTCATTTGTTAGTGATAACAAAAAAACTTTACCCTGACGATTTCTCCTGGCGAAGCAGTAGGGGTCCTGACCGTCTCTGGGGTGGTCCAGGGTTGAGAGAAATGGTGGATGCCGGAAATACTGCGGAAGAAATTATCGCAAGCTATCAGGCTGAACTCAACGATTTTTCAGCTATCCAAAAGAAATACCAAATTTACGGGAAATAGTATTTAAGCTGCAATCAAGACAGTCCAATACACCTACAACGAAGGAAATGATTATGGAAAAGACCACTCACAAACGTTCTTATTGGGCATGGATTCCAAGTCTGTATTTTGCAGAAGGTCTTCCCTACACAGTCGTGATGCTATTGGCAGTTGTGTTTTACAAAAGAATGGGCATTGGTAACGCCGAAATCGCCTTGTATACAAGTTGGCTTTATTTACCCTGGGTAATCAAACCTTTGTGGAGCCCACTGGTTGATATTTTTAAAACCAAGCGCTTCTGGATAATTTCAATGCAGCTCTTGATCGGCGCAAGTTTGGGGGGTGTAGTTTTAACCATTCCAATGCCAGGATTTTTTCAGTTCACACTGGGTTTCTTCTGGTTGCTGGCATTCAGCTCAGCGACCCATGACATTGCCGCAGACGGGTTCTACCTCCTGGCTCTATCACCCCATGACCAAAGCTGGTGGGTAGGAATACGATCAACTTTTTATCGGTTGGCCATCATAGTAGGTCAAGGTGTATTGATCATGCTGGCTGGTTTTATTGAGAGTCACACTGGTTTACCTGATTACGATGTAGCAATAACGGTTAAACCTGGGATTTTCACGGAAGCACAGATTGACGCGAATTATCTCACAGGGGGTTTTGGGGGTGATGCTGGACAAATTCTCATCGTCCCACCAAATCTCGAGATTGCAGCCAGGCAGATGGAGAAGGGGCGCTTCGATTCACTACAGGCTGTGGTCAATTATTGGAATCTGAACCGCACCCGACTGGGCCTGAGTGTTGAAGCGCGGTCGGAAGCACTTAGCGGCCTGGTTGTTGAAACGCCAGGTAAAAAGGTCGGAAATGCAGCGCTTCTGTATATCGCATTATCTTCAGAACCTGAAGCCGAAGAAGCTGTAGTAAGCTTTGGACATGGAGCAGGGGATAAGAGCATCAATCTGGTCTCAGATACCCGGCTTGTTTTCACAAAACAGGATTGGATGATTCCATATATTTCCTTGATTCAATTGGATCCAAAACTGGACTACGCTACCAGCTCGCTATTCGAAGCCAGATCGGGAAATATTCCGTTATCCTGGAGTATCACCTTTATAGTTCTGGCCGGTCTGTTCGTCATTTTCTTCAGCTATCATCGTTTTATTATTCCTTACCCAGAGGCAGATAAGGGGATGGATTTTGACAATGTTGGGATATTCTTCAAAAACTATATTCAGATATTTGTCAATTTTTTCACCAAGGAGAAAATTTGGTTGAGTGTCACCTTTATTCTGCTCTATCGCTTTGGGGAAGCACAGTTGGTTAAAATTGCACCGCTCTTCATGTTGGATTCTATTGAAGCAGGCGGATTAGCTCTAACCACAGGTCAGTATGGATTTATCTATGGTACCATAGGCGTATTAGCGCTCACCTTTGGCGGGATTTTAGGTGGCATCGTCGCTGCTAACCAGGGATTGAAATACTGGATCTGGTGGATGGCGATTGCCATGAATGTTCCTAATGCGGTTTATTGGTATCTCTCGGGTGCTCAGCCCGATAACATTTTCATCATTTCTGGCATGGTCGCCATCGAACAGTTTGGCTATGGATTTGGTTTCACTGCCTTCATGTTATACATGATCACCGTGGCTGAGGGCGAACACAAAACCGCTCACTATGCATTGACCACTGGTTTGATGGCTCTGGGAATGATGATTCCGGGCATGTTTAGTGGCTGGTTTCAGGAGTTGATTGGTTATAAGCTATTCTTTATCTGGGTCGTTGTGGCAACCATACCTGGCTTCCTGCTAATAAAATTTCTACCCATCAACCCGGAATTCGGGAAAAAATCAGAAACAGCTCAAGAATAATTGAGTTGTAGGCAAAGCGGAAAGGATTATTCATGGCTCTCTCCTTACTTGATTGGTTGATTATTGCAGTCTATATCATCTTTTCCCTTGGGGTAGGATTATTCTTCTATAAAAGAGCTTCCAGCTCTACGAGTGAATATTTCATGGCTGGGCGCACGCTGCCCTGGTGGGTTGTTGGAACCTCAATGGTTGCAACGACCTTTGCCGCAGACACACCACTGGCCATCACAGAGTTTGTTAGAGGTCCTGGAATCTGGCAAAATTGGTTCTGGTGGAACCAACTGCTGGCTGGTCTATTGGGAGTATTCCTTTTTTCGAGACTCTGGAGACGAGCCGAAGTTCTCACCGACAATGAATTAATCGAAGTGCGATATTCAGGTAAACCAGCTGCAGGTCTAAGACTCTTTAAAGCCGGTGTCTTTGCAATTCTATACAATTTCATTGTCATGGGCTGGGTGATTAACGCCATGGCATCTATTGCTGCCGTGATGTTAGATATGGATAAATGGCTGGCTGTCTGGGTCTGTGTGGCTATTGCACTGAGTTATTCACTATTATCAGGGTTCTGGGGCGTGGTGGTTACAGATATGGTTCAATTTGCCATCGCCATGTTTGGCTCTATTGCACTGGCTGTTGTCGCCGTCAATCATGTGGGCGGTATGGATGTAATCCTTGAAAAATTACGGAGTTTTACCGGCGCACATTCAGCCATTGAAAGTGGAATACAGCAGGTTACGGCACAACTGGCCACAGTGACCGACTCGCTTCGAAATGCTGAGCTGACAACTTCTCTGGAAAGCTTGAAACAGCAGTTGTCACAAACACCCAATGTCACGGAAAATACATTGAGTTTTATTCCACCCGTTCCAGAAGCTGGATTTTTTACCCTCGCTTTCTGGGAATCACCGTTCTCCCAGTTTTTGGTCTATATGACTATCTTGTGGTGGTCAATATATAATACGGATGGTGGAGGCTATATCATTCAACGTATGGGATCTGCGAAAGACGAACGCCATGCCCTGCTGGCCACTTTATGGTTCAATCTGGCTCACTACGCGCTTAGAGTTTGGCCCTGGATTGTTGTTGCTCTGGCTTCAATGGTGATGTTCACCGATTTGGGTGCTCACGAATTAGGATCTAAAGCTGGCTATCCACTGGTGATGAAAGAACTTTTAGGCAGCGGTATGCGTGGAATTCTCGTGGTCTCATTCCTGGCTGCATTTATGTCAACAATTGATACGCACTTGAACTGGTCAGCCTCATATATCATAAATGACGTCTATAAGCGTTTTTTCAAACCCGAATCAGCATTCAAGGATCAAGAAACTGCACAGCGACATTATGTTGTCATCTCAAAAATAGCAACGGTAGTCCTCATGCTCATGGCGGCCTATACAGCCATTCAGATGCAGAGTATCGAAAAAGCCTGGAAATTTATTGCAGCCATGGGTGCCGGGATAGGTCTCGTGCTTATTTTACGTTGGTTTTGGTGGCGGATAAATGCCTGGACAGAAATTGCTGCCCTGTCTACATCGTTAATACTTTCAATAGTATTTGAACTAATTGCTTACTTTCAAACCTCTGCAGCTGGAATGCCCTATGAACTTTTTGGACCGGACCCCATTCTCTTTGGTGTCACGCTACAATTCCACCTGAAACTACTGATCATCGTTCCAGTATCCATTGTCTCATGGTTAATTGTTACATTTCTTACTAAGCCGGAAAGTGAAGCGACCCTCGTGAGCTTTTATCAGCGAGTTCAACCAGGTGGTTGGTGGGCACCCATCGAAGACAAAGTAACCATAACCCTGCAACCCGTCTCCAAGGGCTTTTTGGGAAATTGGATAGCAGGTGTAGCCATGATCTGGGGCACCACTTTCGCCATCGGGCAAATGGTCTTTGGCAACTGGGGAATAGGGCTAACCTTGCTCGTACTCGCCCTGGCCGGATTCGCATATATGTGGAAATTCACAATTTCAAAAATCACTGTTTAATATTTTTTGCAGGATTTGATTGGCTACGGATAGCTGCGAGTTGCAACATGGCTTGATCGTGAATTATTCAAGCACAAGTTAATAGTTACAATTATTCATTTCGCAAAACAAACGATCCGCCTATATTGCTCACGAAGTCTTAATACAATTGGGTCAAATATTTAAGAATGTCCAGTTTTGATGGTTAATTAATTGTACTATTGGAGGTTGAGATATGGATAATAAGAAAAAACAAATCTGGGGTTGGGCCATGTACGATTGGGCAAATTCTGCATTTGCAACTACAGTCATGGCTGGATTTTTCCCGCTTTTTTTCAAAGGTTATTGGAGTGCTGGTGCTGATGTCAATGTCAGTACGGCACAACTTGGTCTGGCTAACTCGATCGCAAGTCTAATTGTTGCCCTCATGGCTCCAATCATGGGTGCCATCGCTGATAAGGGTTCAGCCAAGAAGAAATTCATGATCTTTTTTGCCTACCTGGGTTCATTAATGACAGCGGCCCTGTTCCTGGTACATGAAGGTGATTGGCAAATGGCAAGTTTTGTATATGTCATGGGTATAATTGGGTTTTCAGGTGCCAATGTTTTCTATGATTCCTTATTGCCCAGCGTGGCGAATGAAAAGGAGATTGATTATGTCTCCGGTCTTGGATTTGGTATGGGCTATCTGGGGGGTGGTCTACTATTTCTGGTCAATGTGCTTATGTTTAAATTTCCCGGTTGGTTTGGCCTGGCCAGTGGAACTGAAGGGGTATTATTTTCATTTCTTACTGTTGCCATTTGGTGGGGTCTTTTCACGCTAATCACAATATTCTGGGTCGAAGAGAAACAGGCAGAGGGTGCCTCAAAAGTCAACTTTGCAGCAATTAAAGCTGGCATACGACAGTATTTTGACACCTGGAAAAAAATAAAGCATTTGCAAACAGTCTCTTTATTCCTGGCTGCTTACTGGTTCTATATCGATGGAGTTGACACCATCATTCGTATGGCTGTTGACTATGGGATGTCAATTGGATTTGAGGCGGGTGATTTGATTGTAGCCCTGTTAATTACACAGTTCGTGGGTTTTCCAGCGGCCATTATTTATGGAAAACTGGGTCAAAGATATGGTGTTCGAAAAGGTATATTTATAGGCATAGGAGCATATATAATTATCACATTTTGGGGTGTCCTCATGGACAGTGTCACTGAATTTTATTCATTGGCTATTGCCATTGGATTCTTTCAGGGCGGTATCCAGGCTCTAAGTCGATCATATTATTCACGGCTGATTCCCAAAGGGCAGGAAGGCGAATTTTATGGATTTTACAATATGCTTGGAAAATTTGCAGCCATTTTGGGACCCTTGTTGATCGGTGTCGTAGGATTAACCATCAGAGGTACCCTGGGACCATTAGCCAATAGCCCTGAGCAACTGGAGGCCATCGGACAGGTAGCATCCAGATGGGGAATTGGTTCTGTTGTACTACTCTTTGTCATAGGCGCCATTTTGTTCAAGTTTGTCGATGAAGATGAAGGCCGTCGCGAGGCTCTTTTTATCGAGGAAAATAGTTAGGATTTGATGAGGATAGAATCTGCCAAAGCCCTGAGTAAAATCGGGGCTTTTTTTTCACCCCATCTGAAACTAGCAGTTTAGCAGCCCAAGCCGACAGGTTTATGGAGGAATCCACGTCTGAATCGAGATTGTGATGTGAGATAATAACAATCGATAGTTATTTCTGTCTCGCTCTCCCTGTTTATATTTGGCTTGGAAGGATTCAATTGAAATGAAAATTCTGGAACTTGTACATTTACCGATTGGTGTCGCGATCCGCTGGGATGATGGTGTAGAATCACTGATCGATTTTCATAAATTAAGAGATGCCTGCCCGTGTGCAAATTGCTCTGGCGAAAGCGATCTTTTTGGTCATAAAACCTTTGGTTTACCGATGTTGAAATCAAAAACAACCTACGAGCTGGACTATTTCCGCTGGGTGGGGCATTATGCCATCCAGTTTATCTGGGCTGATCGTCATGACTCGGGAATCTATACGCTAGGCCTGCTTCGAAAATTGGGGCAAAGTGATGAGGGAGAAAATGTCGGCTAAAGCTGACTCAAGCATTCTAATCAGGGTAATTATTGCAGTTGTTATTATTCTGGGTAGTGCAGGGTTCTATTCACTCATCTGGCATATCTGGCAGGGGGATGTCCTGTCCGACGTGGAGCGTTTTATGGGTGTAATCACGATAATTGTGATCGTAGTCACCTTCGCCTACGTGCTGAGACAGCGACTGCAAATGAGAAAATCTGAAACTTTCAGGAGAGAAAAATGGTGAATTGGTATACGACAGAGACGGTCGCAGGTAAAGAGATCAAGGAGCATATTGGGGTGGCAACTGGCAGCACCATACGGGCTCGAAATATCGGTCGAGATATTGTTGCGGGGTTGAGAACGATCGTAGGAGGAGAAGTCCCTGAATATACTGAAATGATGGCTCATTCACGAAATCAAGCGGTGGAACGCATGCTCCAAAAAGCTGTTGAATTGGAGGCAGATGCCGTTGTTTGCGTACGCTTTTCTACGGCCATGATCATGCAGGGTACTGCCGAAGTGATGGCGTTTGGTACCGCAGTAAAATTCAAATAATTCGACTTGACCAATTTCAGCGAAGACACCCGATATGGAAGCTCAGTTTCTGAGAAGCGACTGAATAGAATTCGAGAAGTCATCAATAATAAACAGCTAGATCTTACCTTAATTATTGAAAATATTCATGATCCACACAATGTAAGCGCAATCTTCAGATCGGCGGATGCTGTGGGAATTGATGAAGTCCAACTACTCTATACAAGAGAGCAATTTCCCGGATTACATCCAAAAGTTACAGTTGGCAGCGCAAAATGGATCAAGCAGAACCACTATATCGATCCAAAAGGATTGGCCACTGAAATGAAGGCCAGGGGCTTTAATACATACACGACCCATCTTTCAAAAGATGCAGTATCCATCCACGATATCGATTGGACGAAACCTTCTGCAATAATTCTGGGGAATGAAAATCGGGGTGTCTCAACAGAAATGACCGATCTGGCTGATCAGAATATCATCATCCCAATGTTTGGTATGGTGGAAAGTTTAAATGTTTCAGTTGCCACGGCCGTAATATTGTTTGAAGCCTGCCGCCAACGAATTGCAGCGGGTATGTATCCAAACCCGTACCTTGAAACTGAGTGGTTAGAGAATAAAACTGATGACTGGGTAAAAATTAATTTTCAAAACCGCCTTGGTTGAAACGAATTCAACCAAGGTTTGCGTTCCTACCGAATCCAGTTACCCCCGAATAAAGATCCACAAAAGAGTAAGCTTACAGCGAAAATAAAACGCATGATAAAATCTTGCCAATTAACCATTCAAGCGAATAATTTCATGGGAAAGGCTGAAAACACCTGTTGGAGAATGGCAGCAATCCTTTATGTTGCTCTTGTTTCTTATTGTTCACGCAATAGGGCAGCATAGGGGATCAAATATTGAACTTGAACATGAATATCTTGGATCGGATCAGAAAATCATTCTTTTCCACACTTAGAGGGCTTGTCATAACTGTGGTGTTCTGGCAATCGTCTTCATTGTGCTCAGACATAAAAACCCGGGAAGATGGTGTATTTCCCACCATGGCGTATATTGGAGCTGAGGATGGTCGTGATGCAATCTTCTTGCATGATGCTGAAGGACGAACCACGATATTTAATTGTAGCACCCCGAATGAACTAATTTTGACACCACAGGTTGCACGCAATGGCGAGTATATCACATTTGTTGTTGATAATGGCCAAAATGTCAGGGTATTGCACTTATTGGGGCCTATAACAAAGCAGACAGGTCATTGGAAGGCATCCGATTCAATAGTGCTGACCATCAAGGGCGGTGCCTGGCCACTCTATAACGGAAGTCAGGACTTTTACCTGGCAAAACCTGACCAGAGTTCACCACGATCAAATATGGCAATCTATCTGTATCAAGTTGGAGGGGAAGTATTTACGCGCCTCAGTGATAATATGGGTACCACCAACCATATCTGGCCATTGCTGAGTCCTGAAGGAGATCGGATTGTCTTTCGTGAGGTTCCCATAGAGTCTGACGAAATGTCTGTGGCTAGTGTTCCCAGATCAGTCATTATTAATCTCGACAGTGAAAACACGGAGACCCTCTTCGAAAACCAGTCTGTTTTTGTGGAACAATGGATACCAAGCGGAGAGATCCTGTATTCAGTGGCCATGCATGATCCAAAAGGTACGCGAGTATATGGACTATACGACCCAGTTACCCGATCAGAAGTAGAAATATATAGGGGCAATTCAAGACAAGGTAGACTCTCTGCTGATTCGCACTACCTGGCGTTTATTCGATCGGAACCTATAAATGGTGCCTACTTTGACATTTTTATTATGGATCTTGAATCCCAGACCGAAACAAATCTCACCCACTCCTCAAAACAGAGTGAAAGTATTATCGGGTGGATAGAGTGATAGAATCACAGCTATAACAAGTCTTTAGAATGACTCCGATTGTTATTTCAGGCGGGTAAAAGCCAGACAGATTCAGTTATCCAGAACAGAATTCAGTAGCAAAACAAATCCGAAACAATCGGTTACAAATCCCCGCGTTTACTAGCATTACTCTTGAGAAGCCAAGTCTCCAAATTATATTGCATGGCTCTATAGCATATGCATCTCAAAAAATAGGAATCTGACATTGATGGCGTCTCATATTGGTATCATAGCTGAACACAAACCTGGCGAAGGTAGAATCCCGCTTACACCCTCACAGATTCAAAATTTACTACACCAATACCCCGATCTTGCCATTGTAGTACAACCTTCTAAACAACGGAAATTCAGGGATCAAGAATTTAGCTCTATAGGGATTGATATGACTGCTTCATTACAGGATGCGAATCTTGTGATGGCTGTAAAGGAGATCGAAGTAAAGAACATCATTGCGAATCAGGCTTATCTCTTTTTCTCCCACACTATCAAGGGGCAGAATTATAACATGCCCATGTTACAGCATATCCTTGATGTGGGTGCCACACTTCTTGATTACGAATTGATCCGTGATGAAAACAATCGTCGATTGGTGTTTTTTGGAAGACATGCCGGTCTCGCAGGTATGGTAAATACTCTATGGTCCTATGGACAACGCCAAAAGGCAGGTGGAGTGAAGACTCCATTTTTAAAAATTAAACAGGCAATGGATTATCATGATCTTGAAGAAATTACTCTGTCACTTCAAATTCTCGGCTCAGAGATATCGCGCTGGTTGGCTGATAAAGCGCCCATCGTAATCGGCATCACCGGTTATGGTAATGTGTCAAAAGGAGCCCAGGAAATTATAGCTAATTTTCCGATTATGGAACTTTCCCCGGAGGAACTGTTGGCCACTGATTTGAACGCTTATACTGGACAGATTATCAAAGTGGTTTTTAAAGAGTCAGATATGTTTGAGCCCAAGAGCGCCTCGGATAAGTTTGAATTACAGGATTATTTTGATAATCCAGAGAAGTATCAATCAAAATTTAAGCGCTATCTTGACAAATTAAATATTCTGGTGAATTGCATCTATTGGGATACGCCTTATCCCAGACTAATTACCCTGGACGAGATCAAGCAACACTACAGGAATGAACCCTCGCTATCTATTGTTGGGGATATCACCTGTGATATAGATGGAGCCGTTCAATTCAATATCGGGTCGACTTTAAGCCCCGATCCAGTTTATACCTTTAATCCTGAAACGGGTGCACGGGAAATGGGGTTCAACGGGGAAGGGCCACTCCTCATGGCCATCGACAACCTGCCCACAGAATTACCCCGTGAGTCCTCTGAAGCTTTTGGAGAGGCTTTGCTCCCATTCGTCCATGCCATGGCCGTTTGCGATTATTCAAAGCCTTTCGAAGCATTGGCGCTTCCGCCAGAAATTAAAAGAGCCGTGATCGTTCACCGAGGTCAGCTAACCCCTGAATTCAACTATTTGAAGCAATATCTGAAAGTGTAGCAACTCATTATGCCGAAACGTGTACTTATCCTGGGTGCTGGACTGGTATCCCAACCAATCATTGATTATTTGTTTGAAAAAACAGATTATTTTCTCACTGTTGCAGATATTCTTGAAGCGAATGCTACCAAAGCAATTAATCATAATCCCCGCGGTCAGGCAAAAGCTCTGGATGTAAATAACTCAAGCGGCTTAAGAGAACTGGTGGTTGGCTCTGATCTGGTTGTTTCACTCCTCCCTTATACGTTGCACGCTATCGTTGCCAGGCATTGTCTCGAAGCTGAAAAACACATGGTGAACGCCTCATATGTTACAGAAGAGCTTCGGGCTTTTGATACAGCCGCGCGTGGGAAAAATCTACTTTTCCTCTGTGAAATGGGGTTGGATCCGGGCATTGATCATATGTCTGCCATGCAGATCATTCATGATATTCAGAGTAGAGGAGGAGTAATCTCCGAATTTATTTCAGTCTGTGGTGGCTTACCCGCTCCGGATGCCAACGACAACCCATTTGGTTACAAATTTTCCTGGAGCCCCAAAGGAGTGCTGCTTGCCGGGAATAATTCCGCCAGATTCATTGCTGAGGGGAAAGTGAAAACGATCAGCTCAGATGAATTATTTCATTCAATCACAGCCATGCGAATCGGGGATCAGCACTTCGAAGCCTACCCCAATCGAGACTCGATTGACTACGAACATATCTATGGATTGGATGGCATTCAGCACTTAATGCGTGGAACTTTGCGCTACGCAGGGTGGCACAAACTCATGCTGGCATTAATAAATCTGAACCTGATAAAAGATACGTCGGTTAGGACCGGCAAATTCAGCTATGCCGAAATACTTGCTGGCTTGAACAGCTTTAATATCCACAAGTTGAGAACAGATGTTGCCAGGAAGTTGGGAATGTCTGAGAACACCACGGTCATGAACGCATTGGATTGGTTAGGCCTATTTGATACAACACCTCACCAAAATCAAAAAACAAATGCCATTGATGTCCTGGCTGAATTAATGCAACGAAAAATGAGTTATGGGCCGGGCGAACGGGATATGGTAGCGCTCCAGCATCGATTTAAAGCCAAATTCTCGGATCACGAAGAGGAAATCCGCTCCACACTGCTTGATTTTGGAATTCCATATGGGACAAGCTCCATGGCGAGAACCGTTTCATCACCATTGGCAATTTCTGTTCGATTAATATTGGAGGGGAAAATAAAGCTTGCTGGAATTCAGATTCCTGTTGAACCCATCATTTATGAACCCGTTCTGGCTGAATTAAAAACCATGGGGATATCATTTAAAGAAGAAGTTGTCAGGACTTGAGACTTAAGTAATTACTGAGAGTAATGCAATAAAGCATAAATATTTATTAGCGAGGTTATTATGGACTTTTTGAAAGAGTTGGGAATAGAAGAATTTAACGCTGGCGCCTGCATTGGAGCTGGTGAATGGCTGGCTACTGGTGGTGATGATATCTTAAAATCTATCAACCCGGCTACTGGTGAACTGATCGCAAGCGTGTATCAATGCTCAGAAGAAACCTATGAGGAAGTTGTTGCTCACGCGGCCGAAGCCTTCAAGGAATGGCGCCAGGTTCCAGCCCCCATCAGAGGAGAACTGGTTCGCAAAATGGGTGTTGCCCTCCGGGAGAAGAAAGATGCGCTGGGAAGTCTTGTTTCTCTGGAAATGGGCAAGATAAAGCAGGAAGGTGATGGGGAAGTGCAAGAGATGATCGATATTGCTGATTTCGCAGTTGGTCAATCCAGGATGTTGTACGGTAGCACTATGCATTCAGAACGCTTTCAGCACCGGATGTATGATCAATACCATCCATTGGGTGTCGTGGGTGTGGTTTCAGCATTCAATTTTCCGGTAGCCGTATGGGCTTGGAACTCCTTTCTTGCTGCAATAGCAGGGGATATCACTGTATGGAAGCCCTCATCAACTGTGCCACTTTGTGGGATTGCTGTTCAGAAGATCTGTAATCAGGTTTTACATGAAAACGGATATAAGGGGATCTTTAATCTGGTTATTGGTCGTGGCTCTGTTATTGGAGAGCGTCTCATCAATGACAAGCGGATTCCACTGGTTTCTTTCACGGGCTCAACGCCCATGGGACGTCATGTTGGTGAAGTCGTTGCCAAGCGGTTTGGTCGCAGTATCCTGGAGCTTGGTGGGAATAATGCCATTATTATTGACGATACAGCAAATCTGGACCTGGCCATCCCGGCAACTGTCTTTGGGGCCGTTGGTACTGCTGGCCAACGCTGTACATCCACTCGCCGCATCCTCATCCAGGAAAATATTAAAGACCTATTTCTGGAGAGATTGTTAAAGGCATATAAACAGGTCCGTATTGGTGATCCACTCGTATCAGGTACGCTTATGGGACCCCTGGTCAATGCGGCTGCCGTTGAGGATTATGAACAGGCAATCCGGGAGATACAAGCTGCAGGTGGAAAAATTCTGTTCGGTGGCAAGGCTATGAAAGCAAAAGCCGGGTATTTTGTTGAACCCACCATTGTGCTTGGTGAAAATCATTGGGACATCATCCAGACGGAAACCTTTGCGCCAATCCTTTATATTATTCCATTTCAAACGATTGATGAAGCTATTGAATTGCACAATGCAGTGCCTCAGGGTTTATCCTCGGCCTTGTTTACGATGAACATGCAACACGCTGAACGTTTTCTTTCTCACATTGGTTCGGACTGCGGCATTGCCAACATTAACATTGGAACATCCGGGGCTGAGATTGGCGGTGCTTTTGGAGGTGAAAAAGAAACCGGTGGTGGTCGTGAGTCAGGTTCAGATGCGTGGAAAGCTTATATGCGCCGCCAGACGAATACGATTAACTGGAGTAAAGAGATTCAATTGGCACAAGGCATCTCTTTCGATTTATAATCGAAATATTTTCGAGGTTCCAGGAATCTCCAGATATATATAGATGACTTCCGGCAAACTATATATCGTCTCAACGCCTATCGGCAATCTCGCAGATTTCACTTTTCGGGCAGTGGATGTCCTGAGAAGTGTTAGTCTCATTGCTGCGGAGGACACACGCGTGTCAGGAGTGCTCCTTAAACACTATGAAATAGCGACTTCAATGTTGCCCTATCATGATCATAATAAGGAGCAGGCAACCCCTGGTTTATTGCGAAAATTGGAGCGTGGCGATGATATTGCACTTATCTCAGATGCCGGTACTCCCTTGATAAGTGATCCTGGCTTTTTTCTAGTAAGGGCTGCTGTAGCTCAGGGAGTCGAGGTTATTCCCATCCCCGGCGCATCGGCCATGCTCGCCGCTCTAGTCGCTTCTGGACTGCCATCTGATCGATTCACTTTTGAGGGATTTTTACCTCGCAAGAAAGGCCGCCAAACGCGATTTAAGGCTTTGGCTGAAGATCCAAGGACCATAATATTTTATGAATCACCCCATCGAATCAACCGCACGTTGAAAGATATATCTGAGTATATGGGCGACCGTCAGGTTGTAATTGGTAGGGAGATCACCAAGAAATTTGAAGAATTTATTCGGGGACCCGTCTCAGAGATCAGGGAACAGTTGGATGTACGTAGCATTAAAGGTGAGGTAGTTATCATGATCGGAGGGAATAAAACATGAGCACAGATGAGCGATTCGAATATGCACGGGATGATTTCAACTATCCCAGATTTTTTCAAAAATTATTGAAAAAGGCTCTCAATCAGGCAATTGTAACTGTCGATGCGAACCATATTGATGCACAGAATCTAAATAAGATTCGATACGGGCTGGCTGCTTTTAGCGTCCTGATTTTACTCCTGGGTTCATACTTGCTGAGTGCAATTATGATAGGCCTGTGGCTTTTTCTGGATCAGATTCAATTACACCTGTTTGTTGATAGAACGGCTCCAAATGCCCGATTCAAGCACTTCATTGAGGAAGTACCGCTCATGTTGGGCTTAAGTCTGCATATGTGGTTACAGGGGCATTGGTGGTCAGGAGCTGCAGTCTTGATTGGTATCACTGGATTGTATTTACTCACGAATCTTCAAATGAAATACGATTTAACTGCCATTAATATACCCCGATTGTATTTCCTCCGTTGGGATCGTATGGGCATTATGTTCCTGTTTATTCTTTTGGGTGCCTGGCCAGGTGAACGGGCATATCTTTTTGTTGTACTCCTGGCGTGGTTCCTGGCTGCCCTTAGCTTTTATGATTATATATGGATTTTAATTCAGTTGGCAAAAAAGAAAAAATGAAGTCTGCCCGACCCCTGTTAATAAGCTTTGAAGGCATCGACGGATCTGGAAAATCGACCCAGTGTAAAATGCTTTATCATGAACTCATTGACAGAGGATTTGTTGTGCATTTGTATCGAGAACCCGGTGGTACTAGAATTTCTGAGAAAATCAGAAATATTCTCCTTGATCGCGAAAACATGGAAATGAGTCCTGTCACTGAAATGCTGCTTTATTTTGCCAGTCGCAACCAATTAATCTCAGAAAAGGTAGTTCCAGCCCTGAAGAAGGGGGAAATCGTTTTACTTGATCGATTTGTGGATAGTACCATTGCGTACCAGGGCTATGGTCGGAATCTTTCGCTGGAAAGTATTCAAAAAGTTGCTGATGTTGCCATTGGAACTGTGACCCCAGATCTAACAATTCTGGTCGATACGCCCCTTGAGACTGCCGAAGATCGAATGGAAGATCGCGACCTGGATCGCTTGGAAGCAGAAAATGTTGAATTTAAACTGCGGACCAAAAATGGTTATCTGAAATTGGCAGAAGCGGATTCACATCGATTTTTGGTTCTGGACGGCCGTGATAGTATCGACACCTTAAAACGAACTGTTTTAACCAGAATCGATCAATTATTGGATTCTTCAGTTTGAAAATATACCGCTCCTACTTCACTGTATTTGCATTCCTGCTTTTAACCGCGTGGGCAGCAAACCTCTATACCCAAGTCAATACCCAGCGCGTAGCTGGCGAAGCATCAATTAATCAGGTATACCAGACTATTCTGGATCGATATGTGGCAGAAATTGACCCTGAAAAACTTTCTAACGCCGCAATTGATGGTATGCTAAGAGAATTAGATCCCTATTCCCAACATATTGACGATAACAATTCATATCGCCTGGATGCCATCACAACGGGTGAGTACGGAGGTGTAGGAATACATCTGGGACGCATGAATGACTCCCTTATTGTTATATCCCCAATGGATGGCACGCCTGCTTACAGACAGGGAATATTGGCCGGTGATCGCATCGTAAAAATTGATTCAATCTGGACAAAGAATTTGGATTTGGATGAGGCGGCTAGATTGGTTCGCGGTGAACAAGGTTCTATTCTGACCATGCTTATTAAGCGCGAAGGGGAACTTGAATATTTGGAATTTGAGCTGGAAAGAGAATTGATCAAAGTTCCTGATGTAAGCTATTCCGGGCTGTTACGAGAACGAACAGGGTATGTAAAACTTTCAAATTTCTCAAAATATTCTGCAGAAGATCTCGAAAAAGCCATCAGAAAAATGTATCAGGCAAATATTACTGCGCTTATTGTTGATGTTCGGGGAAACCCTGGGGGATTGCTCAGTGCCGCTCTCATGAGTGCAGATCTTTTTATTGATCAAGGTGAGCTTTTGTTAGAAACGCGTGGTCGTATCGATGCGTCAAATAAGAAATATTTATCCCGGCGTCGACCTATTGTCAGATCAGATCTGCCCATGGCTATTTTGGTAGACGGTGGATCAGCTTCAGCCTCTGAAATATTAGCAGGAATCCTTCAGGATTATGATCGGGCAGTGGTTATTGGAAAACCTTCATTCGGAAAAGGACTTGTCCAGACTGTCACCCGTTTATCGCCAGACACCCGACTTAAGTTGACCACAGCGAAGTATTATCTTCCAAGTGGTCGATTAATTCAAAAACGAGAAATCGCAACAGATGTGATCTATGAGGATCTTCTTGCAACAGAATTAGACTCCTTTTATTCTGATCACAATCGTCGCTTTGAGGCCGGTGGGGGAGTTACTCCTGACCTGACAGTAGCTGCATTGCCAATGGGCAAGTTCGAGTCAAAGCTCTGGCGGAATCGCTTGTTTTATAAATATGCGCTCTACTATGGGGAAATGCATCCTGAGCTTACTTTACCCCATCAATTCGAGGAGGCGCAGGTCGATAGCTTTTATACCTGGTTGTCGTTCCATGATCTGATTCCAAAAACCGAGCTGTATCATTGGATCACAGATGTTGATGCCGTGATTGACTCCACGAGCTCTGTCTATACTGATATTCAGAAAGTTCGAACAGCACTTATTGATTTGGAAATTCAACACCAGCAAGACGAACTTAATAAAAATCGAATTCAAATACTTAGTGGCTTGGAGACTGAGCTGGCAAATGTCCTGGGTGGAAACGGTGCCAGAGTGGCAGCATCACTCCTTCACGACCCGGTTGTCCAGGATGCCATCGATCTGCTGGCCTCATCTGCAAAACTCAAAGAAATCCTGGCAGGTGCTGCTAACTAATTTGAATCTTTTTCTTTTAGTGATAGCGTCAGTGCAAAAGTCGCCAGTATCTCATCCCCATATTTATCCGGGGCTGTGACCTGAATGGAGATAGATTCGTGGTATCGTTCTCCTGAAGCAATCACCTTCTGAAGTAGAGCGTCAATTTTAGCGCTATCCACACAAGTAAATACGGCATCTCCATCAACTCGCTTTAAAAAATCTGCCTGCATATCCTTGAAAATCAAACTGATCCGATTGGGTAGCTTTGAGATTAACTGCATGGCCAGCAGTCCTGCAGCAAGATCAGCACCAATAGCCAGAGATCCAAAATACATACTTTTCAAGTGATTTTGAGTTCGCCGTTTAAGGGGAATGCCCACCACACATTGCGAGTCATTCAACTCAAGAACCCGCGGACGCACAAACAGGATGAGTGGGATTTTTGCTAATCCAAAATACCTCAAGGCCAGGGTTTGTCTCCACCTTGTTTTCAAGCTGGGACCGGGGTCAGGATTCGAAGGAGTCATCAGGATCCTCCTGCTCAACATAGGCAAACAGTTCGGTGAGCATAACTTGGAGATAACCTGCCGTCGTCTTGGCAGCATCAAGATGTCCTCTGGCTTTGATTTGATTAACCATTTCTTTGACGGAATCCAATGTTTGAGCCAGGGTCCTTTCAAAGGTCACCTGCTGACTTACAATATGTTCGATGGACTCGCGAAGTCTTATTCTATCCAGCGGTTTTAATAAAATATCTGAGAATCCAGCCAACTTGGCTTCTACGAGGCGATCTACGTCTGTGGAAGCTGTGAGCAAAATGAAGGGAGGAAGCGTTCTCAGCGACTGATCTTTATATTGGGGAAGGTTGGTTGTATTTTTCATCAGCGCTAGCCCATCCATTCCAGGCATCATCAAATCAGTCACGACAAGGTCAAAATTAGATCCTTTTGTGGCCAGTTCACGGAGTGCCTCCATCCCTGTTAGTACAAATACAACTTGATGGTTAAGTCGCTGGAGCTCGGTTACAACCAGTATTCCATTGTACTTTATGTCATCAACAACCAAAATCTTCATTGAATATTCCTAATCGTGTTCAGCATTCATTCGCATGGAGCTTCCCGGTTAATTCGCAGAGCTCGATCATCCACGGTACCCCTGGGTAATCAGTCTGCCCGCCGCCTGTCTTTGCCGAAAGTCTGCCACTACTACGAGGTGGCTACTTAGGCTGTGCGACAACGCGATGGTAGGTAGCACGCTACCCGACCCGGTGGATGAAGGTGGCTAAAATAGCCCATGAATATAGTAAAGACCAGTTTGAGATCGATATCCTATTATCGCTAACGACTTTTATCGTGCAATTATGCTGTAAAACCTCATAAACATATGTAAAACAGAGGAATAGACTCATAATTCAAGTAACATTCATACATAGATATTATCGAATCTTATCGATTATTCGCCATGAATCATAAAAAGTGATTAAAACAGCTAAAGAAAGTGAATGCATGCTCGATAGTATGTTTGAGTGCTGAAGTTTATTGAAAGCAATCTAACACTATCTGGGCTGATTCGATCACAGTCCACCCTGAGAGAGAAATGATCGTAACAGGTGACAAGGATGTCATCGTATAACCAAGGAGGTTCAAAATGAGTGACCTGATGAGAATTTACACAAACGTACAAGCCATGCAGTCGATGAATTCATTGAGTGTTATCAATCAGAAGATTGGTATGCATCAGTTACGTCTGGCAACTGGTAAAAGGATTAATTCCGCTTCAGAAGATCCTGCCGGTTACCAACTGTCAAAAAGTCTTGAAACCCGTCGTCGGGGATTAGAAGCTGCACTGCAGAATGTAAGTCAGGCAAAAAATGTGATGAATGTTGCTGAAGGTGGGTACCAGAATATTATGGATATTTTGCAGACCATCAAAGAAAAAGCCACTCAGGCTGCAGATTATTCATTATCCACGACCCAACGTACAGCAATCGATGATCAGGTCACAGCATTGATTTCTGAAATTGATGACATTGTTGGGGAAACAACTTTTAACGGTGATAGCCTGATTGATGGTGGTTATTCTGGAGCCTTCCACACAGGTGAAGGTGCCACTGATGAGCTGACAATAACTCTGGCCGCAGGTGATTCCGCTGCATTAAGCGTCAGCACGCTCAATATTTCTACTGCCAACGGCGCTAGTGTAGGAATAGCAACAGCGAGCGCTGCTATTGATACTTTGGCAGCCCGTATTCAGGAAGTGGGGCAGTACAAAGTCCGTCTTGCCACGAAGGAAAGAACACTTGGAGTTGCTGTAACAAACGCTGAAGCCACACGAAGTGTGATTGAGGATGCTGACTTTGCCAAGGAGCAGATGGAAGTAATGAAACTTCAAATCCTGCAGCAAACAGCGGTCTCATCATTAGTCCAAGCTAATTCGGCACCCCAGGTCGTCCTCTCACTATTCAGATAAATCGTAAGATAGGGGAAGGTCAGATTGGCCTTCCCAATGATCTGAATTGAAAGGAGACGACAATGACAAACGGTTTTATGACTATCAAAGATGTTGCAGGCTATTTGAAAATCAAGGAGCAGACCGTTTACCGCCTGGTACAGCAGGGAAAGATTCCCGGCCTTAAGTTGGGTGGCCAATGGAAGGTGAAGCGAGATCATCTAGATCGAATGTTTGATGAGATCCTTACCGAAAAGCTAAAGGATATTCACGGATAACTCACAACTGCTCCAATTTACATAAAACCCCCGGTTTAGACCTGGGGTTTTTTTGTTACTCAAAACACGATTAATTTCCCTTTTCCCTTTCAGCCACAATCAATTTCAAGCTTTTAGTACTGGATGGGCATCCAGCATTGTATGGGAATTCTATTCACGGGACTAAACCTCCTGACTAAAAATTTGACCCAATCCTTCATATCGTGATTGTGGTTTTGGTTAAAATTCTGATGAACCCTATCTGGCTCCAGTGGAAAGCTGACCATGGAAAAATGTGAAAGTGCTCGAGTTTCCCAGATCGATAGCCCCCTTCAAACCACCTATAAACGCTTCAAAACTTAGGAATGGGGACCTCAGAGTATGAGACTTTTCCTGCACGGCAACAGGAATGGTACTCACAGGCATCAATAATTTTCATGTATTTTATCATATTTTCTTTAATCATTATGTTTTGTTACGGATGCACTGAATCTTAGTCAAACAGTCTGCTTTTTTCTGCATTTATAATGTATATCTATCATTAGTTTACGTATAATCTCCTAATAATCTCATTATTATAAAAAAATAAATGATTCCCCCCTAGAGTCGATATTCTGGGTGAAGATTATTTGACATGGTTTTACAAGGGGAGTGGATGGATCCCAAAACCGGAAGTGTACCTCTGTCCAAATGGGCAAGGATGCCCACATTAAACCAAGGAGGTTTCAAATGAGTGAACTAATGAGGATTTACTCGAACGTTGCAGCGATGCAAAACATGAATTCACTGGCTTCAATCAGTGATAAAATGGGTGTGCATCAAATGCGCCTGGCCACAGGAAAAAAGATCAACTCAGCCGCAGATGATCCAGCAGGTTATCAACTGGCCCGTAGCTTGGAAACAAGAAAACGTGGTTTGGATGTTGCACTGCAGAATGTAAGTCAAGCAAAGAACGTGCTTAATGTTGCTGAAGGTGGATATCAGAATGTCATGGATATTCTCCAGACAGTCAAAGAAAAAGCCACTCAAGCTGCTGATTATTCATTATCAAGTACCCAACGTACAGCGATCAATGATCAGGTCTCAGCATTAATTGCTGAAATTGATGATATTGTCGGCGAAACGACTTTTAACGGTGATAGTCTGATCGATGGTGGTTACGGTGGTGCTTTCCACTGAAAGTCTTCACTGGGCGAAGGCTTTCGGTGCGGACAAAACGCTCATAAAGCCCATCAAGCATACCGAATTACTCGAAACAGTTCTGGAATTAACCAGTCCTCTGTCGGCCACCATACTGCCGTCTGAGAGTGGATAACTAATATATCTAGTTGGTGGGTGCAATGTATCTTCCGTACACCAGGCAATCCTAGCCGCGAACCCACCAACTTTCTTCAACGCTTAATGCAGCAAATCCTACGACTGAGTCACCAGACTCCTAAAAATGATATTTCTTTGAATTAATTTATTTTAACAAGACAATCTTTTTTGTTTGTCTGTTGGCATCGGTTTGAATCGTATAAAAATATATCCCAGCTGCCACCGGTGCACCATGATCATTGGCTGAATCCCATTGAACGGATTTATATCCTGGAGATTGCTCAGCATTTACCAACGATCTTACCCTTCTTCCTCTCAAGTCAAACACTGAGATTTGAACCTGGGTAAATTCAGGTAAGTCATAGCGTATAGTTGTGATTGGATTAAAGGGATTGGGATAATTTTGGTGAAGCAGCAATTCCATGGGTATTTTGGTGGCCGATGTCAGGGATGAACTACCGTTAGACGCCCCTGGTGTAGGCTCTAAGGCAATCCATTGGCTTGTCCCATCGGGAGACCTGCCATAGGCGATATCTGGGGTTTGAGGACCAAAACTGATGGAATCTATGATGGCTAATCCATTGTTCTTCACCAGGGCCAGGAATTCGCCTCCAGCGTTCAGCTTGAAAGCTGCGTGGAGAATGCCCTGGTTGACATCATCATCACACCAAACCAGGAGGTGGCCTCCAGGCTCAAGATCAGGCACTTCAAGGGGGAAGCTCCATTTGGTGAGATTATCCAGATTATCCGTTAAATACATTCCTGCAAGATTTAACGATTGGTCGGTTGGATTATATATTTCTACCCAATCCTCGTATTGACCTGCCTCGTCTGTATTGGTGGCATTATTGATGGCCAGCAGTTCATTTATGGTGAGCTGAGCTAGGAATTGATCAGGAATATCAAAGGGGTAGTCAGCGATGGCATAACTGTAATCGGCACCAATATCAGCAATGCTGCCATCTTCATCCAGGGGCCAGTCTGGATCGCCGGCATCAAGGGCTGGTGAATTTATATTCAACTCAAGATTATAAACTGATTGATCAACAAATAGGGGATTCAGGAAAAGATTGCCATTTCCAGGGATAAGGTCTGTACTTGAGAGTGAATATCGGACAGAAATTGACGAGAATTGATCTGCGTAAACTGAGGCAACCAAACTTCCTGCCATGATGGAGTTGACAACTTCAGCAGTACCGCCACCAACTCCTTCATTTTTCTCAAAACAGGACACGCTGTTGTGGTTGTTGTAAAAGGTATTATTTGATATGAGGGCGCTTGAATTATCCTTTATCGCAACGCCATGTACACATCCCACAATCACATTATGATCGATGATAACATAGGAGTCCTGGCCAACAGAAATGCCTTTGTCCGAAGAATGATAGATCAGATTTGAGGTGAGTAGCACGCCCTGGGTGGCTTCACCAATATCGATGCCATCAGAGTTGTAACCTGAAAAATTGTAAATGCGATTATTTGAAACAATGCCATCGGTGACGCCATCAAGATCAATTGCGTCTGTATCTGGGGCATCAGCACCAAAGAACGTGCAATTGTCTATCCGGGTGACACCGCGTTTCACATTGATGAAATCGCAGATTTGGTCCGATCTGATTGTGCAAAATGAAATACTGGATGAGCCACCTTCGATATAGATTGGGAACTCAACATCGCGAAGATCCACATGATCCAGTTGCAAATAGCTATCTTTGGCCGAAATGGCCCCGCGATGGATTAGAGGGTTAATACCCCTTGAAGCACCTCGTATGTTCGCGTGGATTATTTTCGAAGTATCAGACTCGCTGGAAAAAGAAATGCCACCCCAACGGCTAGCCCCGGCAGAAGCGTTGGCAATAATGTTAACGGGACTGGTTGAACTGCCATTGATGATGAGCTGTCCTTCAACAATAATATTACTGCCATCATGCATCCTGATTTCAACACCCTCGCTCACGGTCAGGGTTACCCCTGGCTCCACTCTCAAATCTTCAACCACAATGTAGGGTTGGACTGCTGTTAGCAAGCTGTTCTCAGTAATGATTTGGGGGAGAATTTGTTCTTCGGACAATTGGAACATGGCGATAAAAGAAGTATCTAGCTGGCAATCATATAGGAGGGAGGCTGAATTAGAAAGATTCGTCCACCCTACAAAATGATACCCCGGTGCCGGAATCGCCTGCAGCACCAGAGGAGCATTCTTAAAATACGATCCAGATTCTGCCGGATTCTTTAGTGGGACATTATTTATGAAGAAATTTCCAGCCCCGGGAGGTTCGGCAGCTACTGAAAGCTGGATTGTCCCACTCAATCCCAATTCAGAGTTAAACTGGTTGAACAGGATTCCTGGTCGACTCTGGGCAAATGACTTGATATCTTCCAGTTGGCCTTCCCAATAACCCATGGAGGATACGCTACCGGAGCCGCCCCATCTAGCTATATGTCGGGGCATCTCTGCAGCAATACTGGCACTTAGGCTATCAACAATGTTGCTGACTCTTGCATACCGGAAAGTACTGTTCAGATGTGCCGCTGTCCGCTGTAGAAATCGATCCCTGAAAATCTGACCCTCCATGAGATACTGAAAAAGCAGATAATCGCTGAGCAGGTTATCCAGGAGGTTGTTGTTAAGGTTAACTGGATTAAATCCACGATCGAGATCCACGATGAGCCATTGCCATTTCCCGCCCTCAGTTCTGGGTCGCCACCATTCACGGTTGTGACCCCAACTGGTATTGGCACAATACAGGGTCATTGCAACATGATCAATAAACCCATCAATATTCATCAAAGCTTCCAGCTGAGCATACAGTTCTGGTTGATTCAAATCGTTGCTCTGTATAAAAGATATCAACGAATTATAGTTGTCGAGATCACCTTCAATGACCTGTAGCCGGGTCCCTGGAGGGGTAGCCGCGTACTCCAGATGATCAATGTTTGACGGATCTGCGCCATAATTTTCGAAAAAATAACGCGTATCAAATTTCTCGCGGATATTGTGAATGCCCCAATAAGTGCCATTGAGGAACAGAGCAGAGGGCTGATATGACATATATTGACAATCCATACTCCCTTTAACCAGACTTTCGGTCATGGGATCTCTGATCAAAGTCTCTTCCCAATCATCACCACCATTTCGAAAAACAATTCTTGAAAAATCGGTAATGGTTTTAGCTGGGAAAAGTTGATAATTGATCAGATCGTTGCCAAAACGGTTCCGCATATAAATAGTAAATGGCTTCTGAGGCTTGGTCCAGATATTCATCCCCCCCAATCTGGCACCGGCCGATACGCTAAAACCAGGTTCCTCATCTGAGGTGAAATAATCGATATTGACTGGAATCTCGCGTTGCTTGTATTCATTTTCATAAATTCCGATATGGGGATCCCACAGGGTAGCGGGCTCCGCTATGAGCGAAATCGTGGGCAAATAGCTTTGTTCGTCAATTAAGTAACTTGCAGCTACTATAGGTCCTGGCAGCAAGCCAGCTTCAAAGGATCGCGCTTTGACCACGCTGGTAGCATTGATTGCAATGGGTCCGACACACAGAAGGGAGCTACTGGAGGGTCGATACCCGTCTAGTGTGTAACGAATTTCTGCTGTAGCTGAAGAGGTTGTAAGTATTAATGACTGTGAACCTGAATAAAACCCGCTTTCAAGGGAAGCATTGACTGCCGTTGATGTTTCGAAATCGTTAGAAGCGGGAGTGGTGTTGGGATATCCCGGGGTTGGTTCACCAAAAAATGCCCAGCTGTTGTCTTCACTGCGTTTGCCAGATGAGACATCAGTAAGCTGCTCGGCATAATTGATCATTTCAACAATCTCAGCATTTTGATAATTCACGCCAAGCAGTTCCAAGTCAAAACTCACATCGGAACTATTTCCACTCACCTGATGAATTTCAACGGCAATCAGGTTGTCGCCATTGATCAGGTCATTTGGTTCGAGGCTGAAGCTAAAAAAGGCTGATTCGTCATTGGAAGCAACCGCCGAACTGGCCAGCGTATTATATAAAATATCACCGGCAGGCATGTTGGATCGGAGCTGTTCAATACCATTCAAGTATACAACTGCGCCATCATCACGTTTTAAGCGGAGGTTGAGGGACTGGATATCCTCAGGAAAATCTAGGGTAAATATTTTCCGAAAATAGGAGGTGATGTATTTGTTCGATCCATCAGGGCCATAACCCAACTGCGTGGCTTCGTCTCCATCACCGTAGCCTAGTTCTGCATCACCAGAATTCCAGGAATTGTCAATAAAATCAAGATCGGACCAGCCGGAACCCTGATTAGAACCATCGTCCAGGTATTTCCAGAGCGATTCAGTGGCGACCAAGACCAGACTCTCGCCGATATCTGCTCTGGAGAGGACCAGTTGCTCACCGCCCTGGCTTAGTTTAAAATTTGTATGATAATGCTGAGTGTTGTATGATTCCCAGGGCCAGGTATCGCGAACATAGGGGCTACCGGGACCTTCATTAAATCCGTCTGCCCAGATCAATAAGTAACCATTCGCCTCAAGAGTAGTATTCACTGGGAATTTCCATTTTAAAGGGGTTTGTTCATCGTCCGATAGGAAATAAGTATCCAAGTTAACGCTGGAGGCTGTGGGGTTGTGGACTTCGATCCAATCGTTGTAATCACCAAAATCATACATCTCAGGAAAATCGCGTACGTTGGAGGCTAGAAATTCGTTGATTACGATATCTTGAGCCTGGAGTGGGAGCATCCCAAAGAGTAGGAGAATCGGGATCGCTTGTAGAATGATGTTTCGTCGTCGCACGCATTTTCCCTTGTTGTATTATCGCTATAGTCGCAGTCTGTCAATTCTTTTTAAAACAGCTATTATTGTATCACTTAAATTTTACCGTACAAGCACTTTACCCGCGTCGCCTTGGAATTCGAAGATCAGTGAGATGTATGTCACGGGAGTACTGCCATTGCTGAAATGGGAGCGTGATATTCTGTTCTGAAACCACCACTACCGGCAATTGCTCCGCATCAACAGAATATGGATTTACCGGGGTTGCTGATGTAAAAGTAGTCGAGAAGTTGGTCCAGGGGTTAATCCCCAGGCCATAACCGTCTGCCGGACATAAAAAAAGCCGCTCCACTGGGGAACGGCTTCTTCAAAAAACAATGGTTAGAGTGCTTACTTCAATAGCGTCATCCGTTGAGTTTGCACGCCCTGCTTGGAGGCCAATTGGTAAAAATAGATACCGGCTGCCAGCGTTTCTCCACTGACTAGGCTAGCATCAAAACGAAAATCATGCTTACCGGATTGGGCAAAGCCAGAATAGAGTGAATTGACAAAATTGCCACGCATATCGTAAACTGTTAAATCGACCTGCTGAGCCACATCCAGGCTAAAACTTATGGTCGTCTCAGGATTGAAGGGATTTGGATAATTCGCGTTCAATATCGAGGCAGTGGGGGCCAGGTGGTCAAGGTCAAGACTGACCGGGTTTCCAATATCCTGCCAATTCGTGTTGTGGATCAGGGTCAGGCTCTGGTCACCTGAAATATTGCTTGCAGTATTCCGCCAGGCATGATCACCAGGAGGCGCATCATAGCTGCCATTTCCATTAAAATCAGCCCAATATTCAATATCATAGGTTTCATCCGCGACCAGAATATGCGAAAAGGTAACATCAAAAGCTGCCTCAGAGATTGCAGCTACTTCTTCGAAAGCAATCTGCTCTCCTGTACTGCTAAGCTCAACTCTAACCTGAAAGAGCTGTCCAACATGGGCGGAAAAATTAGTAAAATGGAGCTGCATTGAGAGGTCCGCACCGATTCCCTGCGGCACACTGGAAGCATTCCCTGGGAAAGTCACCAATGACGATGTCCCTGGAGCTGCTGACCCGATAGACCAGAGACCAAACGGATCTTCCAATTCATGGCCATTGCTAAAACCATCACCATCTGAATCCATGGCTGCAAGAGTAGCGTTCCAGGTAACATTACCACTACCGTCTAGAAAACCGCTTTCTACGGCAGAACCAAATTCGTTCCGTGAGCCACCCCCGGCAGGATTAACATGACAATTAGCGCACCCATTTTCGCTCCCGTTTGGGATTTGATTCACCCGGAAGTTTCGGGCTAGGGCAGATTGATTCCACAGCACTATCAGGAGCGGCAGGATGATAAAGTTATGTATCGATTTGTTCATTTATTCCTCCAATAAAGTTTAGTTCCATCAATACTAATTGACGCTGTAAGTGAAAGAAGATTAAAACTATCATAAAATGATAACGATAATGGTTCTCAATTATATTGTGAGGGTTATAGCCGTGTTTATGGTAAACGTCCCAGGTCTGCTGCAGTCCTTTTTATACGAATGAAATCCGATCCACCGAAAAAGACTCATGTAAGCAAGAATATATTGAAAATATTACCTGATAAGCAGCATCTTGATCGTTTGAGAGTGTTGGTCGCTAAGCAAACGGCAAAAATACACCCCAGTACTTACGGGATGACCTGTCTTATCCATTCCATTCCAGATTAACTCATGTGGACCGGCTGATTCCAAAGCGTCTCTCAGCATAATGACTTCGTGCCCCTGTACATCAAACACTGACACGTTCACAGCAGATTGAACTGGTATTTGGAATCGAATAGTGGTTGCAGGATTGAAGGGATTAGGATAATTCTGAAATAGTGTAAAATTATGAGCTGTCTGCTCCCCAGACTCTTCATCCAGACTCACTGGCTGCATCAACTGGAATTTAAGGGCATCTGTCCGCAATACGACTCCTGCTGTACTGGATCCGGTATCATGGACCTCCACAAGCACCGATGCTTCAGAAGGAAGATAATAGCGCCCCAGGTTTACCCAATCACCGCTCCCATTATTTTGATCCTGAAAGACTGAATCTACAGCTATTCCGGCAATTTTTAATATGTAGAGCGCATCATTGGTGGCATTAACCGTCGTTGGCACCATTTCGAAAATATCATAAATCGCTGAAACCTCAGGATTTAATGTAAATGTTGCCCAAGCCCCTGCATTTAACCATGCATAGCGACTGGATGCGCCATATGCTTGAGCAACACTGGTAAACCATGACCCAGATTCGCTGTAGCCCGCCACATCCTCGTTATCGACCACATAAAACGGATATTGAACAATAGCTGTCACCACAACTTGCAGCTCCGGGTGCATGCTATCATTACTCTGGATGACCAGGGTATCGTTGAGCAAACCCAGCTGATCTGGCTGAAGGTTCAGCGTCAGGTCAAATTTATCCATACTCGGGATTGTAAATGGCACTTGAGTGGACGCGTTTACATACCCAGAAACACTTTGGATCCCCTGAATGGTTAAAGCTTCAAGTCCACGATTATTGATTTGAACATTCCGCGTAACTGGCTGTCCCAGACTGACTTCTGCAAAGTCTATAACCTGACTTGAAAGGCGCAGGTCGCGCTCCCTAACCATGGCTGAAAATTTGATGACGTCAACTGCGAGTTCAGCTGAACTTATTGACTCAGGGAGTCTGGAAAAAAGTTCAATTATTTGAGACTGGCCCGGTTGAAGCTCGGGGGTGGCCAGATAAATCCATTCATTTGCAGGTAAAGGGCTTGTGAAACTCAAGGTGTCAGTATTTGTTCCTGAGTGAATGACAATATCAAGCGGGCATGGGGTCCCACTCACTTCTGGTACCTGGATAAAGACATGATAGAAGCCCGGTTCAACGATGTTTGGAGACCAGGCAACATGGATTGGATTGTCCACATCCACTTGCGCAATGCGAGAGTCAACTCCCCAGGCAGTCGCGGAATTACTACTCCAATTCCCGGCGAGTTCATGATATTCCGGGTCCCAATTGTCAACATAAATATCATCTGGGATGAATGGTAACATAACCGTGCTATGATTGCCTGCTGTGTCCGTGGCTGCGAAGCCGATTTTAGCCAATTCTGATGAAAACGGAATAGGATCAGTCAGCCAGGTGTTATCACCTGTTTGGGTGCAATGGATGACCCGAAAACTCTCATCTTTGAATTTGGCTGCGACAAAAGGTTGAGGCTGAAACAGAACTTCATTGGATGCGATGCTGTAGCGCAGGTTATCACCAGTTCCCTGAACCGTAATACTGAGCTCGGGTCGTGTCTCATCCAGGCTTCCTCGCCAGCGTTGCATGGCTTCAATGGCAGTGCAGTAGCGAAAATCCACCTCTGGGTAAAGATCAGCAGCTGCATGGGCCAGCTGATCCATAAGTGCCATATTATCTGGAAAATCTGTCTCTGGTAGATGCGCCCAGAAACATGCGACCTGATCAATACCTGCACTGGCATGCGCGAAGACGGTGTCCATTAATCCCTGTGTAGCGACCTTCTGGAAGGAAGCAGAGCGCACATTCCATCCCGGACCGTCTCCAGGCAGTTGATAATTATCAAGGGAGGGTCTGAAAGGAACAAACGATTGTGGTGCCTCGGACCAATCAAAATTATTGTCTGTAGGCTCTTCATTATCGATACGATGGGCAGGCCAGTCGTTATGCATACTATAGGGGAGGATATCATTGAGCGCATGTTGCCACTCATTATCCATGAAGTGCCAGCCACTTCTAAAAGATACTGGGAAAACATCCTCTTCCAGCAGGAATTGGGCAAGTGTAACATCAAAGTCAGCGCGAGATTCACCAAAAGTTTGAGCCTGATTCCAGAAATACACACCATCCTGATCATAGTCAGACCAGAAAAAAGTGTGATAATGAAGCGACAATTCATCGCCATTGATCAATACGTTTTCACCATGATACTGCTGCATCAGATAGAGGGTCATGATATTGGGCACGGGGACATTAGTGTTGGTGGCATGGCGAAAGATATTTCCTGCCATCATCCACCAGGTCATTTTCATTGCCTGGCCGTATGAATCGGTGAATTGAGCTCGAAACGCAGGGTCCATAACTTCATAGGCATTCAGCAGGGGATTTGTATAAAGGTCTAGATTATAGGTGGACTGGTACCGATTAACAGACATTCCATTCCAAATTGCTGTATCTGAACCGAAGACAAGATAAACGGTCCCGGTGGAGCACACACTCACAGGTATTGCACCAAAAAGTATGAGAAAAAGGTGAGTCCATTTGAGTTTCATTTTATACCCCCCCGAAATTGGACTAGTTTAGTCTATTGTTGAGTAAATTGTAACCGTGAACTTCTGAATTCAACCATTTATTGATTTCGAGCGATCCACTCAGGCAACTCTGAAGCGCCACGCTGTGAAAGACTATACATTCCCTTACCATGACGATCAAACCAGCCATAGACGTTGTCGTAGAGGATGTTACGCGTCTTTGGTTCAATGAGCAGTCTTGCAATCACAGCAGCTTTGCTTTCACCATTGAGTTGGAGATATTCTGCTATGGCAATGGCTTTTTGACGATATGCCGTCATTACGTTCTGCTGCGAGGTGCTCCCACCGAGATTAGGGTCACCCACAAGTTGGCTGAACGCTCGCAACAGCCGTTGAGTTTTCTTTTTCACCTGCCTCGGTTTGTAGTCATTTGGATCACAGAGAACGTCAATGCTGCCAATTCTAGAGACTGGATCAATAACAATGAGACCCAGACCGAGCATGCGCATGAGTTTTATTACCCTTTTCCGGTGCTTTTTGAATATGGGAATCCCTTTAGGAACGCCGATATAAACACTATTGCTGAGCGTAAGCCGATCCACAGCCTGGAGCAAAATGGTGAGATTGAGGGATAATTTAAGTTCTATGATAACCAGAGACTCATCCCGAATAGCGATGACGTCGCAGTGTTGAACTTCACTTTTAACTTCGTAGCCCAGCCTATGTAGATAATCTTTCAATGGCGGGTAAAGATCAACTTCTTTCATATCAGTCCCATTACTTGCTTTAAGAAATCCCTCAATCTGAAAATAAGGTTGGCAGTGGACAGTGGTTAATATTTCTTATGAAGCTCATGGTATTAAACAATCTACCCATTCCGATCCAAAACCGACAGGATTAAAATTGTTAAGTAAATGCTGTAAGCATCTATCTATCAATGATATAAGAGCTATTCATATGCCATAAGCTTCACAAATCATTAGGAAAAAGTTTATCTTTTGATTAATTAGATACTATAATTATCATCTATATAAAATTTAGCCGATGCTGGCAGGCATCAAGGGAGTTGGATCATGCTTAAAATGGTTATAGGACACAGTGAGGACATCGATTCCCATGATGCCATTGCTGAAATTATTAAACACTGTCTGGAACAACTGGATGGGCTACCAACAAAAGCGGGTATTCTTTATGCTGCCATCGATCATGACTTTCAAGTCCTTATCGATTCAGTGAATATGGCTTTTCCAGGTTTGGCCCTGATTGGCTGCACGACTGATGGGGAGCTTTCCAGTGTGGGCGGATTTACTGAAGATGGGGTTGTGCTTACCCTTTTTGCGTCAGACAGCATTGATTTTTACTCAGGGGTTGCACGGGGAATATCAGAGAACCCGGGAGTCATTATCCAGGACGCTCTCAAGGCAAGTCTTGTCGGGATTGAATATCCCAAGTTGTGCTTTGTGACCAGTTCCAGCCTCACCACGAGCTCAGACGGAGTTGTGACGGAAATGCGCCACGCTCTGGGTGTGGATTGCCCTATCATCGGTGGGAATGCAGGGGATCAATGGCGGTTTGAGAAAACATTTCAATTCTTTAATAATGAAGTCCTGTCTGATGCCATTCCATATCTGCTTGTTTCAGGTCCCCTGTTTTACTCCCATTCTGTGAGCAGTGGTTGGCAACCTATTGGGAAACCGGCCAAAGCCACATCAGTAGGTCCTGGAAGCATCAAACGCATTGGTGATGAGACAGCAGCAGCGTTCTATGAGCGATATCTTGGACAAAACCTCGATACACTCGGTGAATATCCCCTGGCCGTTTTTGACGACGAAGCTTTCAAATCATTTTATCTGAGATCTCCTATTCTGGGCGAAAACACAGATGGGAGCTTAACCATGGTTGGCGATATTCCAGCAGACGCCTGGGTGCAAATAACTCATGCCACTCGGGATCGAGTGATTGAATCAGCCAGTGAATCCGTTTCTCAAGCGCTGGCAGCATACCCAGGATCCAGTCCTTCAGGTATCCTGTGCATCTCCTGTGCAGGCAGGAAGATGCTTCTGGGCACCAGGACGCAAGAGGAGGTCCAGTTACTTCGAGATGCCATCCCGGGCATCCCTGTCGGTGGTTTTTATGCCTATGGCGAAATTGCTCCGCTTGAACGTGGGGGCGCAACCAGGCTTCATAATGAAACATTCATCAGTCTCGTTATTGGTGATGTTTGAGCGAATCCCCTCCAGATATTGCCAAGCTTGAAAAGGAAATTCGCTTTTTAAGCAAGAAACTGGCTCGTTCTGAAGCAAATCGGATTGCGCTAGAAACCATGTGGGATCGAAACTCTTCGCTATTTATCACACTAAATAAAGAAATCGAAGCTCAAGAAGCTCTCGTTCGCAGCAAGAATGATGAATTGGAAATCCTGGCTAAAAAACTGGCAAAATATCTTTCGCCGCAAGTCTATTCCTCAATATTTACAGGGGCGCGGGATGTTCGACTTGAAACCAATCGCAAAAAATTGACAATTTTCTTTTCAGATATTGTCGGATTCACCAGTCAGACTGATGAAATGGAACCTGAGGATCTGACATACTTGCTCAACACCTATCTGGACAAAATGGCTCAAATTGTCCTCAAATACGGTGGGACGCTTGACAAATTCATTGGGGATGCTATTCTGGTCTTTTTTGGAGATCCAGAAACCAAAGGCATCGGTGAAGATGCAAAGTCTTGCGTTCAGATGGCCATTGATATGCAGGCAGCTATTGGCGACCTTGAAAAAATCTGGGCTCCCAAGGGAATCGCGCAAAATTTTCAAGTCCGCATGGGGATCACCACTGGCTATTGCACGGTGGGGAATTTTGGAAGTGAAGAGCGAATGGATTATACCATCATCGGTAATCGGGTGAATCTGGCAAGTCGCTTGGAATCAAACGCTGCTCCTGGGAGTATTCAAATTTCTCACGACACCTGGAATCTGGTCAGAGAAGATATCCCCTGCATAAAGAAAGATTCCATCCAGGTCAAAGGCTTTGACAGGGTGGTAGAAGTATATGAGGTTCAGTTGGAAGGGAAGGCTGACACTACTCCAGATAAATTAAATGAATCGCTGTGCGGCTTCTCCCTGAATATCAATATGAAAGATTTGATTCCAGATGATCGTCCAGCAGTCATCGCCAAGCTCAATGAAGCCATCCAAAGGTTGAATAGCTTGGCAGATTCCTGAAAATATCAATTTGTACAAAACATCCCGCAACCCAAAAATACTTTAGAAATAACTTCCAACTATCTGTGTGTCAATAGATAACGGGTATTACGTAACGAGAATTATAGCCAGTACCAGGCCAGCTCATGGGTGAGGAAAGAGTGGATCCGATTCAGCATTGGTTTTGTTTCAAGATCCGCTCTCAAAACGCGGTTTGAACAGATCGGGCTTAAATAATACCGGGTTAACCTATCAATGCTATCCCTGAATCCAGGTTCATCGATAAGAACCACGGATTCAGTATTATGAAGCGCGCTTTGGGCATCCAGGTTAAAGGAACCAACGATCACAGGTCCATTTGTTCCGAATGAGGCAAGTTTCTGATGCATGGTTTCTTCGCCATCGTCTGGTCTGGATATCCACTCATAAAGCTGGAAATTAGCTGTAGCCTCCATTATTTCAAGGGCGGCGAAATTTGCCGCTACGGATAAAATCGGATGATTGTTTGATTCCAGGGAATTTGTCAAAACTATCACTTCACCACCCAGTTTTGCATGTTCAATGATTGACTCCCTGATTCGTTTCGAGGGTGCAAAGTATGCCGTAGCAATAAAAATGGGTTCTTTTGCAGGGCTACTCTCCAGGAGGATTTGATACAGGTCTTCTACATGGCGGTTACGCTCAACGAGGGGATGTTGCACCACAAACCTGACTGAGGCATTCTCCGGTCTTGGATGAGATTTATTGCCAATCTCAGCTGACATTTCCATAAGCGTGGATGGGAGCTCGCGTCCAGTTTGCATTTTCATATCGTTCAGGAATTCCGCGTAGACATCAGCTGCGGCTGGTCCTGAAATTTCCACATCTACATCATGCCAGCCAACCTTGCCACTTAATGTGTCTCTCCGACTGGCAATGCCTCCCAATGCGTATTCGCTGGCCATATTCATACCACCGACGATGGCCCGGATTTCACCACTCTCGTGGCCAGTAATAAAGAACTTTTCATGGTCGCAATAATCGTACAGGATAAGTGATTCTCCAGAACGCTTCAGGGCAGCAACTGGGTCTTGGAACAATCTTTCAATATTTTCAGCCCACTCAGCCAATTCATAGGGACGACTTGGGGAGTTGGTTGGAATGATAACCACGCCGGCCTCACGCATTTCATGGATGATACGCTTTTCGCCAAAGGGAAGCTCGGGGTTGGCCTGGCTAAGCATGTCAGCGACAACTGCAGGGGATTCGATTGAGCCCTTAACATCGTATTGCAGAACTACTGGAATGCCCGCCATGGCCCTCTCAGATAGCGCTGCTGCCATCTGACGACCCGCTTCATCATCTGTGAATAAGAATGTTTTCACGAAGATAAAGTTTGCAGACGCCATATTTTCATAGCGTCGGGCAAAGCTGGCTACACCATTTACAAGCAAGCGAACCTGATTGCCAGCCCTCAGAGCAGAACTGGTATTTTCATCCATCAGTTTTTGCAAGCTGCTATCCTGGTACCATAGATGTGTATCGGTTCCCAGGGTCGCATTTGTTTCTGGTGGTGAAATGAATGCACAAGCTGTCAGTAGCATCAAAACCAGAGGACTAAGAAGTAAAGGTTTCACCGATTTTACGCTTCCCATTTGTTGCTCACACTTAAAATAAAGCAAATAAAAATATATCTGGAATCGCCATCAATCAGGAGACTGTTGCGAACGCGCCACTTTGGGGACTTTTAAAAATGACCGTATCGGATTAATAATATTACAGTATCCCTATTTAAGCAGCATGAGTTTTCTGGAAAAACTACCGCCCTCATAATCCATCCGAAGTAAATAAAGACCAGACGCTACCACGCGTCCCTGATCATTCAGACCATTCCAATTTGTGGAATAGTTTTGACCGGCTACCATGGAATGATCATTTATCAGAGTCTTTATCACCCTGCCCAGCATATCATAAATCTGCAGGCTCACTTTGCCACTGCTACCCACCGTAAAGGGAATCGTGGTACTGGCGTTAAATGGATTTGGATAATTGGGGAGCAGACTGAATTCCAGGGGCAGCTCAGCCACATCGGAAAGTGAGCTTGTGGAAACGATGGCGTAATTATCAAGAGCCCAACCCCAGCCAGTTACAGCCCCATCAGCGAATAGGCGAAAGCGCAGACTCACAGTATCATCGGGTGCATAGGTCTCGAACAAATTAATGCTGTGAGATCTGAGCATCTGTTGAGTCGGGTCAATGTCAGACTCATAGTGTTGAGTCCAATTATTGTCGTATCTGCAATCATAGGGTACGATTAAAATATCCCAGTTAATGCCATCCAGCGAACCTTCAACAGTGACAAAATCCCACATTTCCTCCTGGGGATATGCCGAACCCGGCTCGCCAGGTTCAACCAGGGCCACATCGGTGTAGATCAGAATTGAGCTGTGGTCGATGATGACAGGAGGTCCAACGTAGCTGAAATAGTCCAAGCCAGATGAGTAGGGATGATAAGTCTGGAGTAAGTTGGAGTCAAAACCAGGTGCTGGTCCAACAATTAAATCACCAACCATATTGACCACAGTACTGTCAAAAGTTTCTACATATCTGGTCACTGGGGCCATGAGGGACATAGAATCAGTATCGCTGTGATATGCCACACCATCAGTGTAACCAGCAATATGGACCTGGACTACTTCTCCATAAAAGCCAGTATAGCTCGTGGTAAAGGTGGTGTAAGCAGTGCTTGAGCCTATGTGATCGGTAATCACATCATTGATAATCACTTCAAGTGAATCGTGGTCACTCCGGGTACTGAAACGAATGGCCAGGGTCGGTGAATTAGGCGGTGGTGGAAGCAATTTGGAGAGGAGTGGGGGAATTGTCGGAACTACCAACTGAGGTAATTCATCGAGATGGACGCTCCAAATGCCTCTCCCATGAGTGGCTGCGACAATTTCCTGACCCACAATTTTTAATTTTCGAATGGAGACTGCCGGGATACCGTTAGAGGCATAATCCCAGGTTAATCCAGCATCTAGAGACTCGAACAGACCAATATCCGTTCCGATCCAGAATCTTGAACTATCAAAGGGCATCACGATGATATCGTAAACGGGGACATCCGGCAAATTGCTGGTCAGATCGACCCAAGTTTGACCGAGATCGTCTGTCCGAAATATTTTTGGAAAACCACTGACACCAAACGTGACAAAAGCGGTGCTATCCAAGACAGGGTCAGTCCCGATCCCCAAAACACTTGAATTTGGCGAGTCAGGTGGCCTGGTTACAACATTAAATTGATGGCCATTATCTGTGGAAACATTTATTCCTGAACTCAGCGATGTGGCCCAGACAATGTCAGAGTTCGCTGAGGAGAATTCGATCTTTTTCTGTGAGCTGGTGAAATCACCACTAACTGCTACCCAGGAATCCCCACCATTTGAAGTGCGGAAAAGCAAATCTCCGTCACCGACCACCAGGAGCACATCGGGATTTTGGGGAGCGATTGCCAGACTCGTGTAGAATATGCCACTCTCTGGCAATCCATTGCCAAGTGATTGAAAATTCTGTCCACCATCAAAACTTTTAAAAAGTCGGGAATAATAAAGCGAACCATAGACGATATTCCCATCAGCCTTATTCCAGGCACACTCGAAACCGTCACCGCCGATAACTTCATCCCAACCATCATTTGGCCCGGAATTTTGAGGCGAAAGGTTTGTGCCATTATCCTGGGTCCCGCCGATGAAGCTGTTGAGGACAGGGTGTTTATCAGCATCATAGAACTGGGTGACATTATAGCCATTAATGCGGTCATCCCAGGTATTGCCATTGTCTGAGGAATAAAACACACCACCATCGTTTGTTGCCACAAGGGCGTAAGAACCGCCACCTTGGGGAATCGTGACCAGCATGTGCTGATCGGCATGAACATAGGGGTAGCCTGTACCAGGGTACCAATTGCTTATCCGATTTGCTGACATGGAGTTTTCGCTGGCCGTTACCCGATACAGATTAAGACCGCCAACAACGAGTTCATTTTCATCACGGGGTGAAACGACAATCGTGTTATCGTACCAACCCTGTGTACCCAACCAGTTTGGCGAATTTCCAAGACTTGTCCAACTGGCGCCTGCATCGGCGGATCGGAATAATCCAAACAGACCACTACTGCTATTTGTCAATGCAGCATAAACTATTGAAGTGTCCGATGGCGCCATGGCCATCTCGATTCGCCCAAAACCCGAGGGGAAATTGCTGCTGAAAAACCAGCTTTGACCAGCGTCTTCAGATTTGATGATCCCGATTCCATTAACGGCAGCGAATTGGGTTTGAAAATTCTGTGGATTGGCAATAATCTGCTGTACTCTTGATCCGGAATCGTACACTTCAGTCCAGGTCTCGCCAGCGTCATCGGAACGTTGAATGCCGGAATTGCACGCCACCACAATCAGATCTGGATTAATGGGGGACACGATGATGCGATTTATATATTTAAATGCGTTGATGTCAATGGTACTGAGTATTTGTTGCCAGGATTCACCACCATTCAGGGATTTGAACAGACCGTCACCCATGATAGCATCACTGTTATAGAAGCCTTCTCCGGTGCCCGCGTAAACAAAATCCGGCAGGCTATCACAACGCGCCAATGCAGTTATTGATAATATGGGTAAATCGTCTGAAACTGAGCGCCAATTGAGACCGGCATTTTCTGTTTTCCAAATACCCCCACCGACAGCCCCTGCCAGCCACACTGAATTGGAGTCTGGATGAACCAGAAGCGCCCGGGTTCGACCGCCAACATTTCCGGGACCCCGTTCGACCCAGGGTAGCAGTTCTCTTGAAGGGTTGGGTAACGTTGCTTGAGCATCCCGTAAAGCCCTGAATCGATAAGACCCAGAATAGGAATAGGGTTGTCCCACTTCAGAACGATCCGCCACTTCCATTGCCATGGCCTTGTCCGGGTTATCGTATTTATTTGGCCCCGGTTCGCCTTTGGCTCGTCTGGCAACCTTTTGGTCAAAATGATAGGCCATTTGTCCAGCAGCAGTACTGAGATCATAACGCAATTTGGGATTGACGCTATCTCGATTTCTCTGGGAATTGAGGTTGATTATGAACAGAGCCAGAACAGCAATTGTAGTGGCTGATAATAATAAATGGCGTTTCATTCTGGATGACTCCAATTTGTGTATTTTACATTTAGTGGCATGGGGAGGAATATAGAGTCTTCATTTCAATACCGAGAATCAAATTGAGTATTTGCTAGGGCTAGCCCATAACGCTTCCATAACGCCGACTTATGCCTGCGATCCAAAATGTCATTAAAAGGGCTACAAGGTGCTTGTGACAACGGCCTTCGATTTCCAAGAGGAAATCCAGGCTGATCACAGACTCTATTTAATCAGTAATTTCCCACTTTTTCTTGAGTTCCAAAACCGATATAGTTCGCTACGATTGCGTATTCTCCCGCGTGAGGAATTACGAGTCCCCTGGCACAGATCAGATGGATAATAACCTGGATAGATTTATTCAATATTCCGCGCCCAACTTTTTTGGCTCTACGACCAGGGTTTGCTGTTCCGTTACAGTCGCCGACGCAGTAGCGTCACTAACTCGTTGGCTTCATCGCTTCCAACTCGAAACTTGCGTTTGTTTTTTAATTCCAGTTCAACGGCGTCAAATCCTGAGACGTTGAACATCCAGCCGTGAGGGATAAAGCGGATTCCCCAACCGTAATACCAGGGATTTCGCACACTGCGAGCAGCTATGATGTCTTCCAAGGGGATGGATTTGCGAATCAAACCAGATCCGAACCATATGATGAGTCGCTCTGAAGTGATCTCAACGGTGAGTGACCTGAAGAGGTAGAGACAAATCAAGAGGACCAGCAGCAACAAGCTAACTCCTAGCGTGGCAGAATCCGCAGGCATGAGCAGCAACATGGCTATGGAGATGAGCGCAGCAAAGGAAAGTACATAGGGTAATAAGATTCCTCGCTGACTGTGTTTGTAATTCGTCATGGTTTTCTCCTGAATCTGACTGAGGTTTGTGGATCCGTTTTTAAAATCTATTCTCGGGTTGAATATGAACTTAATAACATGGCTCAAGCCATCATACTTTTGCTGGGTTGAGATTTTCATCAATTCAGCAAAATATATTCAGGGTCTCTAAGAAAATATTAAGGCAATTGAGGAGTATTTATGGTGAAATCAGTGCCTTTAAAGGCCATGATTCCGATAATCACAGCTGCGAAGGCCAGAATTACAGCTGTGAAAATTCGATTGTAAAGAATGTAATGATTGCCATGACGGTGAGCACTCCTCCACGCACCCTATTCCCGGTACGACCACCGGTAGCCCGGCGACAGCGGATTGCCGAGTAGGTGAAGAGTCCTGCAACACCTAAACAAAATAGGATTCCAATCCAGTTAAATTCCCCAGTATGGGTCATAGGGAGGACCAGGAAAATGATCCAGAGAATTAGACCGCATAGAAAGGTACTTGCAGGAACAAATAACTTATGTTTTAACATTGATTAACCCCCTGGCGTGAGTTGTTATGTTTGTGTGGCTGCAGCCGAAGATCTTGAATTTATCTCTCACAAGGCAGCCATTGATTATTTGAGTCGTAGTTTGAGTTCCCTGGAGAAGATGGAACGCCATCAAGGATTTCATCTCAACTGGTACAGCGTTCCTGAATTGGAGATCACACGTCAGTATGTATCCAGCGTCGATGCCGCCTGGTTGTATGCCAGTGTTGCTGCAATTTCTGTCAAATACCCAGAATTGAAGGACAGTTGTCAGCGTATTTTGCATGGCGTGGATTTTGGCTGGCTCTATGACCCGGCCCTTGGACAGTTCTATTTGGGCTATGATTTGGAAAAACAGGAATTCTCACCCTACCACTATGGGATGCTGTGTAGCGAGAGCAGGATTGTGAGCTATCTGGGACTCGCCTGGGAACAGGTGCCCGAGCGCCATTGGACACAGCTTTATCGTGTTTTACCTGATTCTGTGGATCAACAGGGATCACCCCATCATTTTTCTCAACAATTTGGTCAGCAAAAAAGCTTTAGTAGTGGCTATTACCTCTATGAAGATTCCCTGGAGATTTTGCCATCCTGGGGCGGCAGTATGTTTGAATATCTTATGCCCACGCTATTTGTAGACGAACAGCACGATGCACCCAGGGGACTGGGGGAGAATGATAAGCGAATCATTGCCATTCATAGAGATTACGCCCTGAACCGCCTGGGATATCAAGTTTGGGGGATGAGCCCATGTGCCACACCAGATGGCGGCTATGATGTCTTTGGGGTCTCAGACATTGGCAGCCACAAAGAGGGGTGTCGTGAAGATATTGTGACACCCCATGCCAGTATTCTGGCCTTAAGTTTGGCGCCTCGCTGGGTTGTGGAAAATCTTGAGATTTTGGAAAAGCATTTCAAGAGTCGTGGCGACTACGGGTTCCTTGACTCAGTGAATCCAAAAACTGCTGAGGTGACCGAGAAATACCTAGCCCTTGACCAGGGGATGATATTGCTGTCCATCAATAATTATTTGAATACAGCGTCGCTGTCCATGACTTTCAAACAAATTGGAGAAATGTCTCATGTATTGGAGTTCATTGCTGCTGAAACGTTTTTCCCCGGAGCTGTGGACCACAAAAATATAGAGTAGAACAAGCTATCACCATTCATCTTACCAAGGGAGGGAGATGACCATGAAAAAATTATTGATGAGTGCAATATTGGTCCTGAGTGCCATGGCGGGGTTCGTCCAGGCTGAGGATTTTGTCTTTTTTGACGACAGTCCAACATCCACATCTTACGACCCAAGCTGGTGCTTTGTGAACTCGCCCAGCGTTTTGGAGCGCATCGGTGAGAAATTTCCAGTGGATGAAACGACTGTATTTCAGGGAAATAATAGTTTACGGCTCCATTGGACCAGCCAATCCGGTGGTAACTGGGGTGCTGCTGTGGCAGAAATTGGGTGGCCGGGACACGATCTCAGTACCCAGGATCTACTCACCTTCTGGATGTATTCAAATAACGCTCTACCTGTGGATGATCTGCCCAAGATATATCTGGAGGATACTGGGGGTCAGAAAACAGGCGTTGTGAATATGGGGGTCTATGTCGATTCGCTGGCCGTGGGACAGTGGCAGTTATTCTCCATGCCCCTGGATACCTTTTATGCAGTCTCCGGTACTACAAACATGTCATCTATCAAAACCATCTTTTATGGGCAGAGTTCCGCCGACGCCATGGATCATACCCTTTTTCTGGATGAGATACGTATGACATCCTTTGGAGAGAGCGACACGATTGCACCAGCTATTCCTGAGAATCTGGTGGCTGTTGGTTATGACCTGCATGTGGATTTGAGCTGGACACCTGTGGAGGATGAAGATGTCACCGGATATCGAATTTATCGCAGCAACTGGGGTGGAAGCTACTCTCTGGTGGGGTTCACAACGAAGGAGATACCCTTCTTTAACCATTTCCTTGCTGAATCGGGGGTATCTGGATTCTATAAAGTTTCCGCCATTGATGGCAGCTATAACGAATCTGAGCTGTCTGGCAGTGTTCAGGTGAGTACTCAAAGTCTGGATGACGAAGCCTTTCTGGACATGATCCAGCGAGCCACGTTCAGATATTTCTGGGATTATGCCCATCCCATCTCCAAGATGGCTCTTGAAAGAACACCGGGTAATAGTGAAACGGTGACCAGTGGGGGAACCGGATTTGGAATCATGGCTATTGTTGCTGGTGCTGATCGTGGATTTATCACCCGGGCTGAAGCAGCAACCAGACTCCTGGAAATGTTTCAGTTCCTTGAAACGGCAGATCGCTTTCATGGTGCCTGGTCCCATTGGATGAATGGCACGACAGGAGCGGTGATCCCCTTCAGTCAGTACGATGATGGTGGTGATCTGGTTGAAACTGCTTTCCTGGTTCAAGGAATCCTGGCAGCTCGAAATTATTTTGATGGCGATGATCCAGTTGAGCAAGCGCTGGTAAGTTTGGCGACGACCCTGTGGGAAGGCGTAGAGTGGGACTGGTACCGGCGAACACCCACCAGCAACTTTCTATACTGGCACTGGCCACCCAATTTCGATTGGACCATGAATTTTGCCCTTCAGGGACCCAACGAAACCGGGATTGTGTATATGCTTGCCATTGCATCACCAACCCATGGGGTTCCAGCCGAGCTCTGGGAAAACGGTTTTGCATCTTCACCTGCTTATGATAATGGCAACAGCTATTACGGTATTACTCTTGATGTGGGCTGGCCATATGGTGGAACCTTGTTTTTTGCCCATTACTCCTTTCTTGGTTTTGATCCACGGGGTCTCCAGGACAATCATACCAACTATTATTTCAACAATCGCAACCATACGCTCATCAACCGGGCCTGGTGTATAGATAATCCGGGGGGATATGTGGGCTATGGAGAGAATTGTTGGGGACTTACAGCCAGCGATGATCCATTTGGCTATCTGGCTCATGAACCCACCCTGGATCGTGACAACGGCACCATCACACCCACGGCAGCCCTGTCAAGTTTTCCGTTTACACCGACTGAGTCCATGGCAGCACTGCGTCATTTTTATGCAGATCATGGGAACAGAATCTTCGGACCCTTTGGTTTTTACGATGCTTTTAATGAAACCCAGAACTGGTATTCAAGCTCTTATCTGGCCATTGACCAGGGACCCATCATCGTAATGATTGAGAATTATCGTAGCCACTTGATCTGGAATCAATTCATGGCTAACCCCGAAATCGCACCTGCATTGGAATCCATGGGATTTATTCCGGATACAACGGTTGGGATTCAACCTGATAATGAAATTTTGCCCTCAGAACAGGATTTTCGTTTGTTAGGCGCCTATCCCAATCCGTTTAACAGTCGCGTCGGTATTCGCTTCGAGACACCCCAGGCTGGCGTTGTAAATCTAATCATCTACGATGTGCTCGGTCATGAAATTTATAACCATGGACAGCTGCAGAACGCAGGTCCAGGAATGATTTATTGGAATGCAACCAACACTGGGGGCGGGGACGTGGCCAGTGGGATGTATCTGTTCCAATTGGAGGGTAATTCAAAGCATGAATTCGGTAAGATATTGCTGATACGATGAAAGTTTGGTCAGCATGAGGAGTATGAATCCAGTGAAGCTGGGCACCAGACTGGTCCTGGTGGGTATCCTCATGCTGCTGAGCATGTCCTGTAGCCAAAATGGGGGTACCAAAAAAATCACCCTGGACTTCTGGGCTTTTGGAGCCGAAGGAGACAAAGTACGTGATTTTGTTACCCGCTTTGAGGCAGAGAATCCAGGTGTGCATGTTGTTGCTCAGAATATTCCCTGGACGGCAGCTCATGAGAAACTCCTCACCGCCTATGCAGGGAATTCGTTGCCTGATATCTGTCAACTGGGCAACACCTGGATTCCCGAATTTGTTGTGCTGAACGCACTCGAGATTCTGGACGCTTCTGTGGATTCATCCATGACTATTGCGCCAGATTCATATTTCCCTGGCATCTGGGAAACCAACAGGATTGCAGAAAATCTATATGGGATTCCCTGGTACGTTGATACACGCGTCCTTTTTTATCGACGGGATCTACTCAGCAAAATTGGTTGGGAAAGACCGCCCGAAACCTGGGCGGAAATGCTGGAGATTTCCAGGCTGCTGGTCAAGGGCGGACATTCCAAATATGGAATTATCCTGCCTTTGAATGAATGGTCGCTTCCCATCATTCTGGGGATGCAACAGGGCTCGGAAATACTCAGGGAGCAGGCTGGTTTTGGTGATTTCGCAGGTTCTGAATTCCTCCAGGGTCTTAAAATCTATGATCAATTTTTCCAGGAAGGGCTAGCTCCCAAGGGCATGACTGAGGTAAATAATGTTTATCAAGGATTCCAGGAAGCTACCTTCGCAATGTATATCAGCGGCCCCTGGAATATCGGGGAAATGAAACGCAGACTGCCTGCTCATATGCAGGATGACTGGGACACCGCTCCGTTGCCTGCGATCAGGGCGGAAGATTATCCGGGACTCTCTCTCCCTGGTGGGTCGTCACTGGTAGTATTCCGCTCCTCAGAACATAAAGACCTCGCCTGGGATTGGATCGAATATCTATCCCGACCCGATGTGCAATCCGAATTTTATGTCCAAACTGGAGACCTGCCTGCCCGCCTGGAAAGCTGGACTTCAATGGAGTTGTCTGTGAAGCGACCAACGGCAGCTTTTTTCCGCCAACTGGAGTCCGTAAAAAAGACCCCCCAGGTGCCAGAGTGGGAGCAGATAGCGATGAAGCTGCAGCAGTATCTGGAGTATGTAGTTTTTGGGAAATGGACAGCTAAGGAAGCGATGGACTTGCTGGATCAGGATGTAAACAAAATTCTTGAGAAGCGTCGCTGGCTGCAATCAAGGGATTCTTGAGATTTGATGGAACAGCTGATCACATGAAAACGCAGAATTTTTTCAAGCTCTGGAGAAGTCCGGCCCTCTTTCTTGCACCAGCGCTCTCACTCATAGGCGTATTTTTCTTTATTCCTGTGGTGGCTTCATTCTTGATGAGTTTCACCGATTTTGATATTTATTCCCTGGCCGATAGTTCCAATGCACGCTTTGTGGGACTGGAAAATTATAAAAATTTACTAAGTGATCCACTTTTCTGGAAAGCCATGCGCAACACCCTCTATTTTGTATTTATTGGCGTACCGCTATCCTTGCTGGTTTCTCTGGGAACGGCTCTCCTGCTCAATTCCAAGCTCATCCGTTTCATGTCTCTGTTCAGACTGGCTTACTTTCTCCCGGTGGTTACCACGTTGGTTGCCGTGGCGGTTGTGTGGCGATACATCTATCACCCCTCGTTTGGGCTGGTGAATTATCTGTTGAGTCTGTTAGGTGTTGGGACAGTGGATTGGCTGGGGAATCCGAAATGGGCTATGCTGGCACTCATACTCATGGCCGTGTGGAAGAATTTTGGCTACAACATGATCATCTTTATTGCAGGCTTGCAGAATATTCCACCAGAACTGTATGAATCGGCTCGCATAGATGGTGCCGGAAAATGGCAGGAATTACTCCACATCACCATCCCCATGCTGATGCCCACAACGGTCTTTGTCTCCATCATCACCATCATTGGCTATTTCCAGCTCTTTGCTGAACCTTATGTCATGACCCAGGGTGGTCCCATGAATGCGACGTTGAGTATTGTATTACTTATGTATCAGGAGGGTTTCCGCTGGTGGCGTATGGGTTATTCGGCTGCACTGGCCTTTGTTTTATTCCTGATTCTCTTTATGGCAACCCTGGTCCAACTGCGACTCCAGAAACGTTACAGTGGGGGTTAGGGTATGAAGCTAAATAAAATCCTGATACACTTCCTGGCGCTCGCCATTGCCGCCCTGACACTGATTCCATTCCTCTGGATGGTATCGGCATCTTTCATGCATCAGGGGGGAGCCAACCAGTTTCCGCCGCGTTTTATTCCAGATTCATTTAGTCTGGAGCATTATCTTCGCCTGTTTAAGTCCATGAATATTGCACGCTACTTTCTCAACAGCCTGATTCTCTCCTTGAGCATTACCGGGCTTTCGCTGCTGGTGAATTCCATGGCAGGTTTTGCCTTTGCCAAATTTCATTTCCCAGGAAAGGAAAGTTTATTCAAACTCCTCCTCGCGGCCATGATCATCCCAGCGCAGGTAACCATGCTGCCCTTGTTTTTGATGATGAATCAGATGGGATTGATAAATAGCTACCTCGGCGTCATTATCCCTGGGATGGCCAGTATTTTTGGCATCTTTCTGATCCGTCAGTATATCAGTTCACTCCCGGACTCTCTCATTGAGGCAGCTCGTCTGGATGGTGCCACCGATTTTCAAATATATTGGAAAATTGTGCTACCACTGGCAAAGCCAATCCTGGTTACCCTGGGGCTATTTACTTTCATGGGTACCTGGAATGACTTCATGTGGCCTCTCATCATCATGACACGGGAGAACATGTATACGCTTCCAGTCGCAATGGCAAACCTTTCAGGCGAGCATGCTCAAGATACGGAATTGATGATGGCAGGGGCAGTGATTACAGTATTGCCCGTTATCCTTGTCTTTCTGGCTTTACAACGGTTCTACATCGAGGGAATCATGTTAGGTAGTGTCAAAGAGTAGGCATAAGCGGTCGTGCCTGCGCCGGTCCTGTTAAAATAAATGGAGTAAATGGCGGAGCTGCTGGGCAGTAGCTAAATCCTGGAATGTAATTGCCTGTAGCGACCCGTCTTTGTCCTTCCGGTTTCGCTTATCAGTTCCAACGTTACGAGTGGGAGGGTACTGGCCGTCGCTTCGTGGATGCTCAGCTATAGTACAGACTCCTTCACTCTTTCAGAGCGAAGTCGAGCCAGCAACGCCGTAGCTCTGAATTTGATTGTTTATGGGAGGGTACTCGCCGTCGCTTCGTGGATGCTCAGCTATGGCGCAGACTCCTTCACTCTTTCAGAGCGAAGCCGAGCCAGCAACGCCGTAGCTCTGAATTTGATTGTTTATGGGAAGGTACTTGCCGTCGCTTCGTGGATGCTCAGCTATAGTACAGACTCCTTCACTCTTTCAGAGCGAAGTCGAGCCAGCAACGCCGTAGCTCTGAATTTGATTGTTTATGGGAGGGTACTCGCCGTCGCTTCGTG
>FLOH01000580.1_pt1 | contig 73024 bp, 59 predicted proteins | sample 756751 | NCBI WGS metagenome assembly FLOH01 (sample SAMEA4026879, study PRJEB14308) | marine metagenome | biome: coastal water; material: water | depth 74 m
CGGCGCCGACCCGACCAGTGAAGAGTACGAAACCGAATTCGAGACCTGGTGCTCGCAAGAATCCGTGCTGTTCGAAGAGGTCGCAACCGGCGCGATCGTTCTTGCATCCGCCGATGCCATCGAGCCGATCCCGGTCGGCGACTCGATGGTCGAAGTCACGCCGATCGGCACCGCGCCGATTCCTGGTCGCGGCTGAGCCGGCCGACGCGTCGCCGTCGACAAGCACACCCATCTCTTCGGGCCAGACTGATCTTCATGCCGAACCCGACGACTGCCATCTCCACTGATGTTCTCGTGATCGGTGGCGGTCCGTGTGGATCGAGCATCGCCACACGGCTCGCTCGTGCCGGACACCACGTCACTGTCGTCGAGAAGCGCAGCGGCCCGCGCCACAAGGCGTGCGGCGACATCCTGTCGCCGCGAGCAGTTGCCGAACTCTCGGACATCCACGTCGACCCCACACAGATCGGCGGACACCTCGTGCAGGGCGTCCGGTTCACGTACGGGGGATGCGCGGTCGAATCGCCGTGGCCAGAACATCCCGACTTCCCTCCCCACGGCATCGTCGTGCGCCGCGATCTACTCGACGAGCACCTGCGTGAACAGGCGGTCGCGGCAGGCGCCACCATGTTGATGGGTCACGAGGCCGTGTCGCCGATCGCCGAGCGGGGATTCGTTCGTGGTGCAACGGTCCAACTCGTCGGCGACGAGGGTGACGTCACCGGCACTCGCATCATTCGCGCCCGATTCATCGTGGTCGCCGATGGCGCGAACAGCCGGTTCGGGCGCGGGCTGGGCACCAGCCGCCAACGCAAGTGGCCGTATGCGATTGCCGCCCGCACCTATTTCGCGTCGCCTCGCACACGCGAAACCTGGGTCGAGACCTCACTCGGTCTGCCCGACCCGAACGGCCAACCTGTTGCCGGGTACGGCTGGATTGCCCCGATGGGGGATGGCAACGTAAACGTCGGCGTGGGCGTGTTGTCAAGCCACCGAAATATCAAGAGCCTGAACACGCTAAAGCTCCTGAATTCCTTTTGTTCGTCAATCGCCGACGACTGGGGAATCGACCCCGAAGCAGGGCTGAAGGCGCCGACCCGGCTTCGACTTCCACTTGGCGGGTCCGTCGTGCCGAAAATGGGCCCGACCTTCCTCGTCGCCGGCGACGCCGCCGGCGCCGCCAATCCGATCAACGGCGACGGCCTTGAGGCAGCCTTCTTGGGTGGCCGTCTGGCCGCCGCCGTCCTCGAAGAGGCATTGACCACAGGCAACTCAACCTCGCTCCAGCGTTACCCGCTTCTGCTCAATGAGGAACTCGGCCGATACCGCAAGGTCGGTCGACTCTCTGCTCGCTTCCTCGGTCGCCCAGCGATCCTCAAACCAGCACTGCGCGTCGCCTCACGCAGCGACGCCGCGATGGGCGCCGTTTTGCGGATCGCCACGAACGAAATGCGTAACGACACCAGCGCCGGTGGTGCTGAACGCGCCTATCGCCTCGCCGCCATTGTCTCCCGCTTCGCTCCCAGCTGGTAACGACCGCGGCCCAGCGCGGTGTGTGGGCTCCCCCACCCACCTGACCCCACCCACCTTGTTTTGTGTGAGCGATAGCGGCGTCGTTTCGGGCAATCGCTCACACAAAACGCTGGTCTGGTTTTTGTGTGAGCGATAGCGGCGTCGTTTCGGGCAATCGCTCACACAAAACTGAGGAAGGGACTCCAGGTGGGTCGAACCCTGTGACAGGGCGCCGGCAAGATGGTGACATGACCAATCTGAATCGACGCATCGCGTCGGTGGCGAACGGTCAGCTGGGGTTCGTCACCCGCACGCAGATGCGGTCGTTAGGCGGATCGAATGACCAGCTTCGGAGCCGATTCCAGAGCGGCGCCCTCACACAATCCGGCACGCACACCTATCGCCTGCCCGGCGCACCAACCGGACCACGCGCACAACTCACCGCACTGCTCCTCGACATCGGCGGCGATGTCTGGGCGAGCGGACCCACAGCCGCCGCCCTCCTCGGATTCGACGGGTTCGAGCTCGGTGCACCTTTCGATGTCACCACTCAGCGACATCGAAACGTCCGGCGCATCGGTCATCGAATCCACACGACCACTGCTCTGCCGCTCATCGATCGCAGCCGGGTTGCTGAACTGGCCGTCACCAGCGGGGCGCGAACCGTCGTCGACCTCGCACGAACGGAAACTTCGGAACGACTCGTCGCGGCATACGACTCGGGCCTCCGAGACGGCAAGTTCAGCGAAGGGCTCGTGCACCGGCGAATCGTCGCGCTGGCGACACAGGGAAGGTACGGGATCCCCAAGCTGCTCGACGCAATCAACTCGTTCGAGTTCGGTCGAGGTGGTCACAGCTGGCTCGAGCGAGAGTTTCTCCGACTTGTCGCTACCGCGGCGCTGCCTCGGCCCGACACGCAACAGATCCTCACTCGGGCCCAAGACCGCGTCGTCCGTGTCGACTTCCGATTTCCGGGGACAAACATCGTTGTCGAAGTCTTGGGCCTTCGGTACCACCGCACGACGGATCAAATCGCACGCGATACTGCCCGGATGAACGCGCTCGTTGACGACGGGTTCCGGGTGTATCAGTTCACATATCACGATGTCGTCGACGAGCCTGGAGCCGTCCTCCGGCGGCTCACCGCTGCCCTCGCCCAGTGACTCGACCCAGGTGTTTGTGTGAGGGGGATTCCGCAAAACGACACTGCACCCGCTCACACAGCAACCGACCCGCTCGTTTGCGTGAGCGCTTTCTGGGTCCAACGCCACACCGGGCACCGCACAGGCGGTCACCAGGGGTCGGGTGCGGGTCAGCGGCTGCGACGGCGCGGAAGGACTCTTTTGGGGATCCGGAGGGTGACGACCGAGAGGGCCAGGATCACCGGGTAGATCTCGAGGCGCCCGAGAAGCATCTGCAACGTCGCAATCCATCGGCCGGTCGGAGGAATCACCGTGAAGTCGCCGGTGTGATCAAGGAGGCCGAGGCCGGGGCCAACGTTGCCGAGCGCAGTCGCCGACGCAGAGAACGACGTGATCAAGTCCGGCCCCGTCGCAGCGATAGCGAACGATCCGCCACCGAAGATCACCAGCGCCAGCATCAGGAACCCGACCACCTTGCCGGCCACGTCATCTGACAACGACGCATTGCCGACCCGAACTGGACGAACCAGCTTTGGGTGGAGATGCTTCAGTGCCTCGCGGTGGGCGAAACTCGACACGGCCATCACGCGCAGCAGCTTGATGCCACCCGCAGTCGAGCCGGCCATGGCTCCAAGTGGCAACGCAATCAGCAGCAACGATTGGGCCGTCTGGCTCCAGAGGCCGTACTCGGTCGCCACGTAGCCGGTCGTGGTCACCGTCGACGCAGCAGTGAAAAGCGCGTCGCGGAAACCGGTCGGCTGACCGCCGTTGTTCCCCGAGGTCACGAACGCCCACAGTGCAACGGCGCCGACGAACGCCAGGTAGACGTGGAACTCTGTGGAGCGCAGGAGCGGCTTCACGTTGCCGCGCAGCGCACGCCAGTACAGCGTGAAGCTGCCCCCAGCCAGCAGCATGCCGACGATACAAATCCATTCGAGTAGGGCCGATTCGAAGTGCCCGAACGACCCTTGGTACGGGGAAAACCCGCCTGTCGAGACCGTCGTGAACGAATGACTCACCGCGTCGTACATGCTCATCCCGGCGGCAAAATACGCCGCGGCCATCAGCAACGTGAAGCCGACGTAGACCCCCCAGAGCCGGCGTGCCGTCTCGCGGACTCGCGGGGTGAGCCGATCGCCTGTGGGGCCAGGGGCTTCCGCTTCGAGCAGGCTCATGCCGCCCGAGCCAACCGTCGGCAACACGGCGACGACGAGCACGATGACGCCCATCCCACCCATCCACTGTGTCATCGACCGCCAGAACAGCAAACCCTTCGACGTGGCCTCGATGTCGGGGGTGACCGTTGCGCCAGTCGTTGTGAAACCGGACATCGCTTCGAACAGGGCGTCGTCGACGCGGGTGAAGTGGCCCGTGACCAGGTACGGAATTGCGCCAACAGCGGCAATGGTCACCCACGCGAGGGTGACGGTGGTGAACACGTCGAGCACGCGGATCTGCTTTGGGGCGACGGTGCGCTGCCACATGATCGCTCCGACGATCGACGTAATAATGCCGGTGATGAGCAGAGCCGCGACATCGGGACCGCCATCGATCGCGTCGACCACGCCGGAAATGGCAATGCCGATTCCGACAACAGTGAGCGTGAGCCCAACGACGTTCAACAGGAGCGAAGGTCGCCGCTTCTTCGTGAACAGCTTTTCGCCGCGCTCACCGAAAACCGACACACGCGAGCTGAGGAGCGCATGCGTGTCAGGCCGGTGAATCCGATGCGAACCTTGGGGTTCGATGTTGCTCACCGATGGTCTGTCCCACAGGTGAACGCCTTGCGCAACGCTGGCAGCGAATCGGGACGGGCAAAGACAACGACGTTGTCTCCAGCATGGAGGACGGTGTTGCCGCGCACGATACGACCGGCTTCTCCGGGGCGAATGACCGCGCCGAGCACGACCGAGTGCGGCAAATGCAACTCGGCGACCACGGCACCGTCGGCTGCGGAGTCGGCTTCGATCTCGATCTCGTCGACCTCGATGTCGCTCTCGAGGAAGGTCGCCACCGACGCGGTTCCGCCGCGCACATGGCGCAGCACCGCGTTGGCCGATGCGGTGCGCGGGCTGAGGGCGGCGTCGATACCGAATTGGCGAACCAGTGGCAGCAGGCTGAGCCGATGAATCACGGCAACGGTGAACGTGTTTCGACCAGTCGCTGCGAAGGCACAAGCGAGCACGTTGGCCGCGTCGTCACCCGTGGCCGCGATCACAAGGTCTTTATCGGTGATCGACTCCTCATTCAGCATGTCGGTGTCTTCGATGTCGCCTTGCACCACCGTGACGCGAGGCAACTTCTCGCTCAGCACGCGTGCCCGTTCGATGCCGTGCTCAACGAGGACGACATCGGCCCCGGCAGCTTCGAGTCGCTCGGCAACGCGGGTGCCGACGGCCCCGCCGCCGAGCACCATGACCCGCTTGGCGCGCTGGTGTGAAGCGCCGAGCAATTCGAGGATCTCGTTACGGCTCTGCTGGTTGGTGAGCACTCGGACGTGGTCGCCGACTTCGAGCCGTTGATCGCCTCGAGGAATGACGGTCTCTCCGTGGCGCGTTAACGCGCCGAAGAGGAAGCGCCAGTCGGGCTCGAACGACGCTCCGATCTCGGCGAGCGTGCTTCCGGCCAACGCGGCACCCTCACCGATCGTGCAGCCAAGGACGAGCAGGTCGCCACCGGACATCCGGTACACCTCGTCGGCACCCGATGCCTGCGTGAGCGCCATGATCTCGTCGGCAGTGTCAGCGTCGGGGTCGATGACAACATCGGCCTGCATGATCTCGCGGAGCCGTGCACCACTCTCTCCACGGAGTTCTTCGGTCTGGATCCGGACGACGGTCTGCGGGACACCCGCCTCTTTCGCCAAGAGTGACACGATGAGATTGACCTCGTCATTCTGCGTGACACCCGCCAGCAGGTCGGCGCGATCGATGCGGGCGGCCTTCAGCGTGGACGGCAACGTGGCGCTGCCAACGACGACCTGGACGTCGAGCTGGGCAGCGATGGCCGACGCGATCGCCTCGTTCTGCTCGATGACGACGACGTCGTGGCCCTCGGCCCCGAGACGTTGTGCGAGGTACCAGCCGACCTCGCCAGCTCCGACGATTACGACATGCATTCCATCAGCCTGCCTGATCGCGGACGCCAGCGCGCGACATTCGCACGAATCGCTTGCCTCAGCTCAGCTGCTGAGCTGGCCGAGCCACGCCTCGACGCGCTTCTTGTTGACCCCAAGGTCGCTTTGACCGAGGCGCGATCGGGAGAAGATCGCCAGCGTGCTATTGGTCGCATCGATCTCCATGAATTTCACCGACACATAGTCCGGAAAGCCGAACAGACCGCTGGTCTGCACATAGGTGACATGGCCCTCGGCTGCCGAGCCACCGACGACGCCACTGCCAGCACCGCGGGCGATGGCGTCGAACTGAGCGGCGAGTTCCGCTGAAGAAAGCGAGAAGGTCGGTGCCAGTGCGTCGGGTTCCGTCGTACCGTCGGGCCCGACTCGATACGAGTTCGGTGTGCTGGGCTTCGCTGCGACGAGCGGATCAACGTGCCAGATCGCCGCATCATGGTCGAGGCGGCGAATCATGATTCCTGCGACCACCAACGCAGTCACAAGGAGCCCGACAATCATTAAGGCGATACGCATCCGCCGATCATGCCCTATTTTCGTGCCCGGGTCCCTTTCGTGCAGTGCCCCGCGTCCGATCAGGAGGTCGGCATCCGCCGAAACCACGCTGACGGGCGCTGAGCGCAACGTCGACATCGCGTTCGTGTATTCCCAGAACTTGTCGAAAACCTGTCACGTAGCTCGACCGGGCACCGTGACAGGTCGACGGTAGAGTCACTGCAGAGGTTCCGAGTGCTGTTTCGCATCCCGCAGGCGGCGCTCATCGAGGGGCCCACGAACGAAAGGGCAGCAGATGTTCGAACGATTTACCGACCGAGCACGACGAGTTGTCGTGCTCGCGCAGGAAGAAGCCCGGCTACTCAACCACAGCTACATCGGCACCGAGCACATCCTGCTCGGCCTCATCCACGAGGGTGAAGGCGTTGCAGCCAAGGCACTCGAGTCGCTGGGTATCAGCCTCGAAGCCGTGCGCAGCCAGGTCGAAGAGATCATCGGCCAGGGCGGCTCATCGCCGTCGGGCCACATCCCCTTCACCCCGCGCGCGAAGAAGGTCCTCGAGCTGTCGCTGCGTGAAGCCCTGCAGCTCGGCCATAACTACATCGGCACCGAGCACATTCTGCTCGGCCTCATCCGTGAGGGTGAAGGCGTTGCAGCACAAGTGCTCGTCAAGCTTGGCGCTGACCTCTCTCGTGTCCGCCAGCAGGTCATCCAGTTGCTGTCCGGTTACCAGGGGCCAGCCGGTTCCACCGGTGGCAGCGGCTCCGGCCGCTCCGAAAGTGGCCAGCCGGCAACAGGTGTCGGCATCGGCAACACGGAAGGCGGCGACGAGAAGGGTGGCAACTCTCAGATCCTCGATCAGTTCGGCCGCAACCTCACCGAAGCTGCCCGCAATGGTGAACTTGATCCGGTCATCGGTCGCTCGAAAGAACTCGAACGCGTGATGCAGATCCTTTCGCGTCGCACCAAGAACAACCCGGTACTCATCGGTGAGCCCGGCGTCGGCAAGACCGCCATCGTCGAGGGCCTCGCCCAGAAGATTGTCAACAACGACGTCCCCGACACGCTCACCGGCAAGCAGCTCTACACGCTCGACCTCGGCTCACTCGTCGCCGGTTCGCGTTACCGCGGTGACTTTGAAGAGCGTTTGAAGAAGGTCCTCAAAGAGATCAAATCGCGCGGCGACATCTTGCTGTTCATCGATGAGATTCACACCCTCGTGGGTGCCGGTGCTGCCGAAGGCGCAATCGATGCTGCGTCAATCCTCAAGCCGATGCTCGCTCGCGGCGAGCTCCAGACCATTGGTGCGACCACGACGGACGAGTACCGCAAGCACGTCGAAAAAGACGCCGCACTCGAGCGCCGGTTCCAGCCGGTCAAGGTCGAAGAGCCGTCGCTGGCACACACGATCGAAATCCTCAAAGGCATCCGCGACAAGTACGAGTCGCACCACCGAGTCACCATCACCGACCAGGCCCTTGTTACTGCGGCCAACCTCGCCGACCGGTACATCAGTGACCGCTTCCTTCCTGACAAGGCGATCGACCTCATCGACGAGGCCGGTTCACGCCTGCGCATCAAGCGCATGGCCACACCGCCCGATCTCCGCGAGCTCGAGCAGAAGCTGACCGATGTACAGGACGCCAAAAAGACCGCTGTCGAAGAGCAGCAATTCGAAGAGGCCGGCCGTCTGCGCGACGAAGAGAAGAAGCTGCTCGAAGAGAAGGCCGAAAAAGAGACCGAGGTCAAGGCTTCTGGTGTCGACCTCTTCGACGAAGTCGACGAAGAAGCCGTCGCCGAAGTGCTCGCACTCTGGACCGGCATCCCCGTCTACAGGTTGACCGAAGAAGAGACCGAGCGTCTCTTGAAGATGGAAGACGAACTGCACAAGCGGATCATCGGCCAGGAGAACGCTGTGGCCGCCGTGTCGCAGTCGATCCGCCGTACTCGTGCCGGCCTCAAGGACCCCAAGCGTCCGTCGGGTTCGTTCATCTTCCTCGGCCCGACCGGCGTCGGCAAGACCGAGCTCGCCAAGACACTCACTGAGTTCCTGTTCGGTGATGACGATGCGCTGATCACACTCGACATGTCGGAGTACATGGAGAAGCACACGGTCAGCCGTCTCGTCGGTTCGCCTCCCGGTTATGTCGGGTACGAAGACGGTGGCCAGCTCACCGAAGCGGTGCGTCGCAAGCCGTTCTCCGTTGTCCTGTTCGACGAGATCGAAAAAGCCCATCCCGACGTGTTCAACACGCTCCTCCAGATTTTGGAAGAGGGTCGTCTCACCGACAGCCAGGGTCGCAGCGTCGACTTCCGCAACACCGTGCTGATCATGACCTCGAACCTCGGCACACAGGATCTCCGCAAGGCCAACCTCGGCTTCACGACCGACGACTCCGCCATGAGCTACGAGCGCATGAAGGAGAAGGTCAACGACAGCCTGAAGAACCACTTCCGGCCGGAGTTCCTCAACCGCATCGACGAGACCATTGTCTTCCACGAGCTCTCGAGGGACGAAGTGCTTCAGATGGTTGACCTGCAGTTGGTCCGCCTCACCGGACAGCTCGAGAGTCAGGGTCTGGGCATCGAGGTCAAGCAGTCCGCCAAAGAACTACTCGCCGAATTGGGTTACGACCCGCAGCTCGGTGGTCGCCCGTTGCGTCGTGCGATCCAGCGCCACATCGAAGACTCGTTGTCCGAGAAGATCCTGTACAAGGCATTTTCTGCAGGCGAGATCATCGTGGTCGACACTGAGGAAGATCCCGAGCGCGAGGGCAAGAAAAAGTTCGTCTTCACTGCTGTCGAAGGCTTCGTCCCTGCGGCGTCGGTCGAACTCGAGATGACGACGACCGAAAAGCAGGTCGCACCGCCGGAGAGCCAGCTGCCACCGCCCGCAGTAGCCGAGTGATCTCAGCGATCGGCTGATCAAACGCCCCGACGGTTCGCTGTCGGGGCGTTTGTCGTTTTCGGGTCACGGGCCAACTCTTGCCACCTTTCCGGCGCGGCTGCGCGACATACTGGCGGACGTGGTTCGGCGGTTGATGGCACTTCTCGCACTGGCCGTCGCGCTCACTGCCTGCCAGCTCGACGTGACCGTCGATGTGGTCGTTGATCCCGACGGGACCGGCCAGATTGCCGTAACCATCGTGGCCGACCAGGAGATTCTCGATCAGATTCCGACGCTTGCCGAGGACCTCGTTCTCGCCGATGTGATCGAAGCTGGCTGGTCGATCGACGGGCCGCGTGCGCCAGACGGTGGATCAGGCGGGCTGTTCCTCCAGATGACGCACCCATTCCGGTCGCAAGGCGAAGCGACCAACCTCCTGCAGTCCCTCGGCCCACCATTCACACAAATGGAGGTAGGTCGCGACCTCAACGGTGACGTCACCACGAACCAGCTCCGGGGTCGACTCATCCTCGTCGACGGATTCAACGCGTTCGCCGACGCCGACCTCGTCGCTGCAGTCGGATCACAGCCGTTCGCCGCAAAAATCGCCGCCTCCGGTGCAACGCCAGAGCAAAACATGTCGATCACTGTCCGGGCCTTACTGCCCGGCGTCTTGAAGAGCGACACAACGAACGTCGAGCCGAACGAAGGCGGCATCCTGGAATGGGCGGTCCCACTCGACGGCTCCGCGCTCCAGTGGCAGGCCGAGACCACACAGCAGCCCAGCGAAGGTCAGCGTTGGGCGCGCCCGCTCTCGATCGCCGCGCTCGTCGCGCTCGTCGGCTGGGTCGTCTTCATGGGGTTCTTCATCGTCTACGTCGCCTTCGCCCGCTCCCGCCGAGCCCGCGCTTACAAGCATCGCCACCTCTGAAGCTCACGTCCCGAATGCCCATTCTGGTCGCCGGGGCGTTCTGTGTGAGCGATTCCAGCAACCGACGCCGCTTCAGCTCACACAAACCCGGGCCTGGCGTTGTGACAAGCGATCTCTAGGGTGGCATCCATGGCTAAGTTGAGCGGCAAGATCCGCATTGTCTACGCGTGCAGCGAATGCGGTTCGTCGTATCCCAAGTGGTCGGGGCAGTGCGGCAGCTGCGGCGACTGGAACACCCTCGTCGAAGAGATCGAAGGCCCCGGCGACGCCCTCAAGGCCCCCCCGCCACCGACCAATCGACCGGGCCCGACACTCATCGGCGACGTGGGTACCGAAGCCGGCCAACCGAGATTGACCCACATCGACGAACTCGACAGGGTGTTGGGCGGTGGCATCGTGCCCGGCGCCGTCATGCTGCTCGGCGGCGAACCCGGCATCGGTAAAAGCACGCTCCTTCTCCAGCTCCTCGCATCGTGGGACGGGCCAACGCTGTATGTCAGCGCCGAGGAGAGCGCCCAGCAGGTGCGTCTACGCGCCGAGCGGCTCGATGCAGTCCGACCGCAACTTTGGCTTCATGCCGAAACATCGCTGCCGCACATTCTCGAATCAATCGAAGAGACCAAGCCCGAGCTGGTCGTCATCGACTCCATCCAAACCGTCTTTGACCCATCGCTCGGTTCGCTGCCCGGCAGCGTCGGGCAGGTCCGCGGTTGCGCACAGCGACTCGTCAACGTGGCCAAGGAACGCGACATCGCGATCGTGCTCGTCGGGCACGTCACCAAAGACGGCGGCTTGGCCGGGCCGCGAGTGCTCGAACATGTCGTCGACACCGTCCTCCAATTCGAAGGCGACAAACATCATGCCCTCCGGCTGCTGCGAGCCTCCAAGCATCGGTTCGGCCCCACCAACGAACTCGGCATCTTCGAGATGGCAGGCGGCGGCCTGATCGGCGTGCCGGATCCATCGACAATGTTCCTCTCCGACCGCCGAACCGGCATCCCGGGTTCAGCGGTCGTCCCGACAATGGAAGGGCAGCGTCCGATCGTGGTCGAGGTCCAGGCGCTGACCTCGCCGGGTGTTCCAGGCGTGCCTTCCCGACGGAGCGCACTGGGCCTCGACGGTGCGCGCTTGTCGATGCTGATGGCCGTACTCGGCCGCCGCGCTCGGCTCCCCGTCGGCGAGAACGACATCTATGCGTCGACTGCGGGGGGCGTGAAGCTCGTCGAGCCGGGCCTCGACCTCGGCGTCTGCCTCGCAGTCGTCAGCGCATTACGCAACCAACCGATGCCTGCCGACGTCGCCGTGTTCGGCGAGGTGGGCCTCGGTGGCGAACTCCGTCAAGTCGGCCAAGCCGCTCGCCGGCTCACCGAAGCTGCTCGCCTGGGGTTCTCCCGCGTTGTCGTGCCCACCAATTCACCCGATGGCGACGGCGAGATGCGCGTCATTCGCGCTCAAACGCTGAGCGAAGCCATCGCCGCCGTCGGCCTCAACAGCGAGGCCTGACGGGCTGCAATGCGACTCGCTCCCGTCCGGGGGCCGACCAGCAGGGTGACTGACAGAACCATGTGACCCCATCTCGCGTAAGCTCGCCCTGTGGAGTATCGGTATGGAGGGGCAAATGAGAAGATGCGCAATGCGCTCGCTCGTGTCTCGCCTGGCACCCCGCTGCGTGACGGCATCGACCGCGTGGTGCTCGCCAAAGCTGGCGCGCTGCTGGTCCTCAGCGACGAACCCGACGTGCTGTCGATCTGCTCGGGCGGATTCCTCGTTGACGCCCCGTACAGCCCGCAGCGGCTGTCCGAACTCGCAAAGATGGACGGCGCGATCATCATTTCGACCGAGGGTGGGCGAATCGCCCGAGCGAACGTCCACCTCGTCCCCGATCCCACCGTTCCGACCAGCGAGACCGGTACCCGCCACCGCACAGCCGAGCGCGTCGCCCGATCGCTTGACGTGCCTGTGGTCTCGGCCAGCGAAGAAATGGGCGTGATCAACGTCTACGCAGGTGGCGAGAAGCGCCAGCTCCAAGAAGTCGGCCACCTGCTCGAGCGCGCCAACCAAGCACTACAGACCCTTGAGCGCTACAAGGCCAAGCTCGACGACGGGATCAACAACCTGACGGCCGTCGAGGTCGAAGATGTCGCCACATTGCGCGACGTCGTTGCTGTGCTCCAGCGAGGCGAAATGGTTCATCGCGTCGCCGACGAGATCGAGACGATGATCATCGAACTCGGCATCGACGCCCGACTGCTGCGCCTCCAGCTCGACGAACTGTACGACGAGATCAACGATGAACTCGACCTCGTGGTCGCTGACTACATGCCCGCCGACAAGACAGCTGAGCAAGCGATGTCCGACATGTCGAAGCTGTCGGACGACGACGTACTCAACCTGCGTGTGACCGCCGACGTCCTCGGCCGCGCCGGCGACAACGACGACCTCACCCAAGAAGTCGCCCCGAAGGGTCTGCGATTCCTGCGCCGTGTGAAGCGACTCAACGCCAACATTGCCGACGACGTCGCCAATCACTTCGGCAGCTTGGCAAAGATGCAGCGGGCCACGCTCGACGACCTGATGTCAGTCGAAGGAGTCGATGAGGCAATGGCGCGCAGCGTCCGTGACACGCTCACTCGCATCACCGAGTCGACGATCCTCGACCAGTACTGAATTCAGAACCAAGTCAGGGTCAGGGATTCTCGTCGGCCACGGTCGGCAGGATCTCATCCCACACCGCGTCGTCTTCGAAGCCGAGCGCCCACAGCGACACGCCGTTCAACTCATACTCACGTGCCAGGTTCATCCGCAGGCGGACACCGTCGCCATCGACATAGTGGACTCGACGGCCCTGGATACACGTGGTCGTTCCGTCGGTGACCTCGAGGTCGTAGTCGAAGGTCCACTCGCCAGTCTCGGGCACGGCGATGGGAGTCGCTCCGCGTAGAGCGATCAGATCGTCGACCGAGCGCGCCGTGACACTCGTGCGGCCCTGCAATTGCGACGCCGGACACACGCCTGACTCGCCAACCGGCCAGTTCCGTCCATACGCCGCAAGCCCAAGCACCAGTTTGTCTGGCTGTCCCATTGCCTCGATGGCGCCGTTAATCGAGCGCTCAACGAACTCGAGCGGTGCGATGGGCCCCGGCTCCACGACCGAAAAATCGTACGCCATAATGCGAATTCGATCGACATGCGGAGCAATCGCGCCATAGTCGTAGACCCAGAAACCACTTGCTGGCGTCTGGCCAGCGTCGTACACCGGCGGGATACTGACCGTCAGCGTTCGACCATCGGCACGGAGCGCTGCCCCGAGTTCAGTAATGAACGCCACCCAATTCGGGCGGGTCGCGGCCCAGGTGTCTCGGCCGTCAGCGAAGGCAAACTGTTCGTAGTCGATGTCGATGCCACCGAAGTCGTCGCTTGCCGCGAATTCGACGATGGTGTCGACGTGTACCGTGCGGGTCAACGGGTCCGCGAGGAGCGCTGCCATTTCACCGGCGGGGAGCGCGTCCACGATCGACGGCACGACGTTCGCTCCGGCCTCGTCGGCAATGGACATGAACTGCTCGATGTCTTCGTCGCGTGCGTTCGGGTCGATCTCGATCGTGGAGACGCCGGTCGCGTTGTACCAGAACGGCGAAATGTCTCGAAGCGACCCGACCCGCCGCTCAAACTCGGGGAGCGAGTCGTCGAGGGCCCAGTAGGGCGCCCAGACGTCGAGCGGAATGTCCGGCTTCGGTGCAGGAACGGATGCCCGCCGAGTGACGGCAAAAGCCGCACCCCCGAGCAGGACGACCAGCACGGCGGTGAGCGCTACCAACGCCGAAGGGCGACGCAATACGACCGCCGGCGTTTCAGCTGCCGTTGGCGTGTCGTCAAGCGTCATTGCAAACAGTCCGAACGATCGAGCGGATCTGCGGTGAGATCGGTGTCAGCCAACGAGGGCGCGCAGATCGTCAACGGTGACGCCGACCAACGTGTCGAGAATCGTAAGGTTCTGAGCAGAATTAAGTTGGACGACATGGGGGATGCCCAGCGTCGCACACCCGGCAGCCAGAGCTGAGGCAACACCAGTCCGAGAGTCCTCGATCGCGACGCACGCCGCAGGGTCGACGCCGAGGCCCCGAGCCGCCGCTTCGTACGGTTCGGGGTGCGGCTTGCCATGGGCCACTTCATCGCCGGCGATCGTCAACTCAAACGATCCATCAGGGCATGCAATCAGCACCGCCTGCGCAAAGCGACGCCACGACATCGTGACGAGGGCGCAGCGCACGCCGGCGATCTTGCACTCGGCGAGGAGTTCCCGTGCGCCGGGTCGCCACGGCAGCTCAGCCTGGACGCGTTGGATAACACCATCCATCAGGCGATTGACGAGATCGACCGGCTCCAAATCGACGCCTGCCGCACGCAACACAGCGGCCGAATCGAGCAGATCTGAACCGATGAGATCCTTCGCCTGATCCTCCGACCAGGTGCCGCCGTGTTCCTCGACGAGCCGCTGCTCGCACTCGATCCAGTAGGGCTCACTGTCGACAAGCGTCCCGTCCATGTCCCAGAGCACCGCGGCCAATTCCGTCACGCCCGAGAGTCTGCCAGCACAATTCGTTTGCGTCGAAGCATCAGTGGTCAGCCCAACGTGAGCTTCGACGCAAACAGAATCTCGGGATCAGTTTCTGAAGACGGTGATCTTGTCTTCGCCGATGACCGCGCGGCGCTCGGGATCGTCGATGCCCAGACCTTCGCCGGGAGCGAGGCACAAGATGCCGAGTTTGCCTTCGGCCTCGTTGTGATGGACAGCAAGTGACGCTTCGCCGACGCCGTCGAGTGTGTACGTGTCGGTGAGGAGCGGCTGGATCTTGCCGTCGCAGAGCAGTTTGTTGGCCGCCCACGACTCGGCGTAGTTCGCGAAGTGTGAGGAGAGGAGCTTCTTGAGCTTCATCCAGAAGTGCCGGTTGTCGAACTCGACCATGTAGCCCGAGGTGGCGGCACAGGTGACAATGGTTCCGCCGCGCTTGGCGGCAAAGACCGAGGCGCCCATTGTGGACCGCCCCGGGTGCTCGAACACGATGTCGACGTCTTCGCCGTTGTTCAACCCGCGGATGTCTTTGCCGAAACGGCGCCATTCCGACTCATCCTGGGTGTGCTCGTCAGACCAAAACTGATAGTTGGCGGCTCGGCGGTCGATGACTGCCTCGCAACCCATTCGGTTGAGGATCTCGGCACGCTCGGGAGTCGACACGACACCGATCGGTGTACCGCCGCCATTGAGAACGTACTGCACGGCGTAACCGCCAATTCCGCCCGTGGCGCCCCAGATGAGGACGCTGTCGCCTTGCTTCATCCGTGCGCCGTTGTCGCTGACCAGCATCCGGTACGACGTGGCGCTACAGAGCCCGTTGACTGCGGATTCTTCCCACGACAGGTGGGTCGGCTTCGGCATGAGTTGGTTGGCTTTGACCACCGAGAGATCAGCGAGTGCACCGAAGTTGGTCTCGAAGCCCCAGATCTTTTGGTTCGATGCAAGCATCGAATCGTTGTGGGCCGACGGATCTTGGTCGTCGACGTAGTTGCACTGCACGGTGACCTTGTCGCCAGGCTTCCAGTTGCGGACGGCCGAGCCGATGCGCAGCACGACGCCTGACGCGTCGGAGCCGACGATGTGTTCATCGCGCTGGTGGCGCTTGGCCCATTCGGATTCGCGAGCGAGGCGGTCGAGGAAGCCGAAGGTGGGCATCGGCTCGAAAATCGACGTCCATACGGTGTTGAAGTTGATGCTCGATGCCATCACGGCGATGTAGACCTCATCCGGAGCAAGCTCGGGCGTCCGCACCTCGTCGACGTGCAGCGACTTGCGGGGGTCCTTGTCCCAGGAGTCGACCCCTTCGAACATGTCAGCTTCGTCGCGCTTGACGAAACATGCTCGGTAGCTCTCCGGGATCGGGATATTGGCGATGTCGTCGCCGCTGGCACCGGACTGAATTGCGTCGAGAAACTGATCCATGCGGGACGACATTACCGATCGGTAACCCCCCGCTCCAAGGCGTGCCCCGATCCTCTTGTCCGCGTGAAATGCTTGCCCCCGTACTTCGCAAACAAACAGCGACAGCCCGGGCTGGTGTTCGGGCTGGTGTTCGGTTTTGTTCTCCTCACGAAGTGCGCGCCTATCCTTCACGCATGGCTGCAAACAACTCCGTCATTGTCGCTGGTGCACGCACCCCGATCGGGAAGATGAGCGGCGCGTTGGCGTCGTTCTCGGCTGCGGACCTCGGTGGTTTCGCGATCAGCGCAGCGCTCGAACGCTCCGGCGTCGCCCCCGAAGAGGTCGACTACGTGATCATGGGCCAGGTGCTCATGGCTGGCCAGGGCCAAGTACCCGCCCGTCAGGCTGCGTCGAAGGCCGGTATCCCGATGAGCGTCCCGTCGGTCAACATCAACAAGGTTTGCCTCTCGGGCCTCAACTCGATGTACCTCGCCAACCAAATGATCGCCACTGGCGAAGCTGACATCGTCGTTGCCGGCGGCATGGAGTCGATGAGCAACGCCCCCTACCTCGCCGACGGGGCTCGCAGCGGCTTCCGCTACGGCAACACCGAACTGCGTGATGCAATCATCGCCGACGGCCTCTGGTGTGCCTTCGACGCCTGCCTCATGGGTCTCGGCACTGATCGCTATACGGGCGACAGCATCACCCGCAAGCAGCAAGACGAGTTCGCTGCCCGCTCCAACGAGCTCGCGGCCGAAGCCATCAAGGCCGGCCGCCTCGCCGACGAGATCGTTCCGGTCTGGGTCCCGCAGCGCAAGGGCGACCCGATCCTCGTCGAGCACGACGAAGGTGTGCGGCCCGGCACCACCGTCGAGAGCCTCGCCGCGATGCGCCCGGCATTCGACAAGGACGGCACAATCACCGCCGCCAACGCATCGCAGCTTTCCGATGGTGGCAGCGCCATGGTGCTGATGAGCAAGGCTGAGGCCGAGCGCCGCGGCGTGAATCCGCTCGGCGAATTCGTGTCGTACGGCATGGTCGCCGGCCCGGACAGCGCCTCACTCCTGCATCAGCCCAGCCGAGCCGCGATGCTCGCCGCCCAGAAGGCCGGCATCGCCATTGCCGATCTCGACCTTTTCGAGCTGAACGAGGCGTTCGCCGCTGTTGGGATCGCATCGACAGCAGAACTCGGGATCGACCCCAACAAAGTCAACGTCAACGGCGGAGCAATCGCTCTCGGCCACCCGATCGGCATGAGCGGTAACCGCTTGGCACTCACACTGCTCCACGAGCTCAGGCGTCGTGGCGGCGGTGTTGGCGTTGCCTCGCTGTGCGGCGGCGGCGGCCAGGGCGACGCCGCCATTCTGCGTACCCTCTAATATCAGGCGGGCGAGCGACAGTGCCGACGAGCCGGCCAGCCTCTGACTCTCGGTGCTGGTGCTTTCGTTTTTGACCAGGTATCGCTCAGCCCGAGCAACAGCCCGCCGATCAGTCGACGACGCGTCGGCCTTCGAGAGCTCGACCGAGCGTCAACTCATCGGCATACTCCAAGTCACCACCAACCGGGAGGCCGCTGGCGATCCGTGTGACCGTGATACCGAGCGGCTTCAGCAGCCGACCGAGGTACATGGCGGTGACCTCGCCTTCAGTGTTCGGGTTCGTGCACAGGATCACCTCGGTGATCCCTTCAGGGTCAAGCCGAGTCAGCAGTTCGCGAATCTTCAACTGCTCCGGCCCGATGCCCTCCAACGGCGACATGGCGCCGAGCAGCACGTGGTAGCGACCGCGGAACTCGCCGGTTTTCTCGACCGCGACGATGTCGCGCGACTCTTCGACGACACAGAGAACGTGGGGGTCTCGGCCGTCGTCCTTGCAGATCGGGCAAAGCGTGTCGTCAGCGACGTTGAAACACCGCTCGCAGAAGCGGACACGCGCTTTGGCGTCGGTGATCGCGTGCGTCAACCTCGCGACATCGTCCTCAGGAACCTTGAGGAGATGGAACGCGATTCGTTGAGCCGACTTTGGGCCAATGCCGGGAAGGCGTCCGAACTCGTCGATCAGCGCTTGGACCGGAGCGGTGTAGGTGGTGTTGCTCATGAGTCAGTACGTATCGTCGACGAGTTCGGAGCCGGGGAATGCTTCGGCCAACCGGTCGATCGGCGTCTTGACTGTTTCGGGCGGCGCATCGATCAGGTCGTGCACATCGATCTCGTCGTCGGCCGGCAACGATTCGAGGGCAGCGACCGACGGTTGGGAATTGATGTCGTCTTCCGGGAACGGCGGCACGCCAGCTTCGGCCAGTCGACGTTCGGCAGCCTTGCGAGGGGACTCGGTCGGCGGCAACGACCCATCCGTAGCACCGTCAGTCGAGTCAGGTGCCTCACCGGCCGACTCACTCGATGCAACCGGACCGGAAGCTTGCTGCTGGGTAGACGACGATGCTTGGGCGGGCGCTCCACCGGGAACCGGTTCAGACGATCCGCCATTGTCTCCGCCCCTGAGGACGAGCTCGAGTGTGACAGGTGCGCCTGCAGCAGCAGTCAGCGCCTGTACGACAGCATCCCGGTGTTGTTCACACTTCTCGCGATGTACCGGGTTCGGCAGGGACAGCGTGAGCTGGCTGGAGGTGTTCGCAACATAGACTGCCGGGGAGAACACCGCACGAGCCATGCCGCGCAGGCCCGGCTTGACATCGTCGTCCCACAGCGCCCGATACATGACGCCGCCTGCAGGGGCTGCCGAGGCGGGCCCGGGGATCGGCTCGATTGGAGTCGAAGTAGACGTTGGAGTCGGAGCGGACCCTAACGGCTCCGGAATTGGCGTTGCCGGAGAGCGAGCGGGCTCCGGTTCAACATGCTGGACCGCGGGAGCCGGTTGGGCGTGTTCAGACGCCGGAGCGGGCTCAGCCGGAGTCGGTTCAGAAGTCGGAACGGCCGAACGGCGGGCGCGACCGCCGAGCTGGGCGCGGCCGGTTTTCGGGTCGGTCGGCAACGCGGCATCAGCAACCGCGCGCGGTGCTGCAGCCGCGGGGATGCCCGCAGCAATCTGCTTCTCCAGCTTCGCGACGCGTGCCGTCAACGCTCCAAGCGCGGCGCCAGCATCTCCGGCCGCAGCGGTGTCTGAGGTGAGTTTGACCATGGCGACGTCCAGCAGGACTCGTGGGTCGGGTGCGTGACGCATCTCGGTCAGCGCTTCACCGAGCTGCTCGATCCCGCGCACAAGTCCGGCAGCGCCAAGTCGCTGGGCCTGGTCAGACAACGCGGAAACGTGCAGAGACGGCAACTGGACAAGATCCGGCGCCATCATCGAGAGGAACCCGTTGCGGAGGTAGCCGATCAGTTCTTCGGCCAGCGTCCGCGGGTCGCGTCCAAGACTGATGGCTCCAGCCGCCATCGTCAGTGCCCTGCTGGCATCGCGCTCGATCATTGATTCGACGAACTCGCCAAGGGGCACGATCTCGCCACCTTCACCACCGGCATTCGCGACCAATTCGAGCGCGGACAGCGTGTCGCGCGCCGAGCCGCCACCCTGAGCGAGGACCTGTTCGATCGCAGCGTCGGAGACGACCAGGCCGGCGTCATTTGCGACCCAACGCACGTGTTCCTGCAACGTGTCTGCTGGCAGGAGGTGGAACTGCAAGTGCTGCGTGCGGCTCCGAACGGTGTCGGACATCTTCTGCGGGTCGGTGGTTGCCAAGACGAACACCACGTGCGGCGGCGGCTCTTCGAGCGTCTTCAGTAATGCTGCTTCGGCTGGCTTGGTGAGCATGTGGGCTTCGTCAAGGATGTACACCTTGTGGCGACCGGGCGTTCCGAGCGACGCCTTATCGATGAGGTCGCGCATGGCATCGACGCCGTTGTTGCTGGCCGCGTCGAGTTCGTGCACGTCGTAGCTCGTGCCGCGTTCGACCGACAGGCACGACTCGCACTCACAGCACGGCTCGCCCTCTTGGACGTTGGTGCAGTTGAGAACCTTGGCCAAAATGCGCGCCGAGGTCGTCTTGCCTGTTCCGCGTGGACCGGAGAATAGATACGCCTGACCAGCACGCCCCTCAGCGACCGAATTGCGAAGCGCCTTGACGACGTGGTCCTGACCCCTGACTTCGCTGAAGCGACGGGGCCGATATCGGCGGTACAGCGACTGAGTGGCCATTGCGATCACGATAGAGGGTCTGCGCACCTCCGCCATCGTGCGCGCCGTATGGTTCGGGTGATGTCGACTCCGTCCGCGGTCCGGGGCTCCCGCCCACGCCTCACATTCTGGTTTGCAGTCGCGGTGGTCGCGGCCTCCGCCACAGCATGTGCAACCGAATCAGCCGTGCCGGTTGACCCGGCGGCATACCGCTCCGAACTCGGCGCCATTTGCGAGCAGACCAAGCAGCAGCAAGCCGCACTTACCGACCCGGTCGATGCGGCGACAACGGTTGCGTTTGCCCAGCAGGTGACCGTAATTCTGACCACTGAGGCGAACGCCGTACGGGCGCTGCAGGTTCCAGCCGATCTCGACAACGATCACCGGGCCTTCATCCAGAACACCGACGATCAGGCTCGGCAGTGGACCACGTTGGGCTCGACATCGGTCGATGACCCAGCTGCATTCGGTGGTGTCCAGACGGCGATCTTGCAGCTCACTCTCGGTCGCGACGACCTCGCTGTGGCGATGAGCGTCGATGCGTGTCGAGCCGCCGCATTGTGATGCCGGCAACGCGTCGCCTCAGCGAGGCTCACCCGGTTGGCGGTGAGGCCACAGTAGCCTCGGCACACTGTGAGTAAGCGCACATCTGTTCCCACCGGCGGCCGCTTGGCCCGCCTACGAATCGACAAGCCGATGTCGGCGATCGCGGCCGTCTTCACCGCCGCCCTGATCGGGTTGCTGACGCTGATCCCGGCCGTCGCCCTCGCCGAGAACGAAGTCGTCACGTCTGAGCCCGCTGACGGCACGACGCTCGCCACGTCACCAACGCAGATCGTCATCAACTTCACCGAGGAAATCGGCGAGCTACGCATCGTTTCGCTTGAGTGCAACACCGAACCGATCAACCTGCCCGCACCGACACTCAGCGGCAACTCGCGAGTGATGACGGTCGAGATTCCCGATGCACTTCCTCGTGGCCTCTGTGTCGCGACGTGGCGCGTCAGCGATGCCGACGGCGAGCCGAACGGCAACTCGCTGATCTCATTTACGGTCGATGCGGAACCGGCTGCCACCACCACGGCAGCTCGCCAAGACGGCACAGCGTCAAACGTCGGGTCCGCCGACGGTTCGACACCGGAAGCGAGCCTCGCGACAACTTCCGCCGGTGATGCCGAAACCAAAACGGTTGCACTCAACCGCGTCGAGACCGGCAAGGGCCCACTGTGGCTTGGTCGCGTGTTGTCGACGATCGGCATCGCCGTTGTCTTCGGTGCATTGATCCTCATCGCTGCAGCCTGGCCGGAAGGCGTCGAATACCTGATCACCGTCCGTTTCCTGCGCGCCGCATGGGCGCTCGCGCTGATCGGCACCCTGCTCTTCACGTCGGCTGCTGCGGCCGCAGTCACGGGGAGTTCGCTGAGTTCAGGCTTCAGCCCGGGGGCCTGGTTCGATCTCCTCGACGCCGGATGGGCCGGACGCGCCGCGCTCTTCCGCTTGATTTTCGTCATCGCGTCGGCGTGGGCGGCATTCCGCCCCGACCGCGTGATCGACCCAGTCACGCAAGTCGCTGCTCTGGGTATCCCCGCACTCGCCGTTGCGATGGCCGGTGTCGGCCGAGTCGACGGATCACTCGCAGCTGTCGGCGTGCTGCTCGGTATCGCACACGCGCTGGCCATGGCGATCTGGATCGGCGGTGTGATCCTGCTCGCACGAGTCGTACTTTCCGGTCCCGGCGACGAAGACCTCGTCCATGCGGTGCGCGGATTTACACGCCTCTCAGTCGTCGCTATCGTCGTCACGATCGGCACTGGCCTTGCCCAGATGCTCCGCCTCGATGGCGGCGACCTCTTCGGCAGCGGCCATGGCCTCTTGACAGTCCTGAAGGTCATGCTGGTTGCTGCGATGGTCTTCATCGGCCTGTCCGCGCGCCAGTTCGCCCAGAAACGCCTCAATCGCTCCCACGAAATGACCATGCCGATGGCGGACCGTCTCCGTCGGGCGTTTGGAGCCGAAGCAGCGATCGGGATCGTCACGGTGCTCGCCAGCTCGTGGCTACTCTCGCTCACCCCGGCAAACGTCAGCGCCGAACCGAGCATCAACTATGCGATCTCTCAGACTGTCCTCGTTTCCGAGGCCAACCTCAGCGTCACCGTCAAACTGACTCGGAACATTGTCGGGAACAGCGGCCTCGAAGTCACCGTCAACTCACCAGCCGAAGGCCTCACCGGGCTCGAAGTGATGCTCACCCCACCGTTCAACACCATCACCGGGGCCATCATTCAGCCAGTGCCGCTGCCGGGCGCCGGTGTTGCCACCCGCAGCGAATCAGTCGGCCTGCCGATCATCGTGCCAGGCGACTGGCTGCTGCAGATCAATGCCCAAACCGCTGCTGGCGTGGTGCAGAGCGACCCAGTTCTGATCTCGATCCTCGACGAGACCGGCGCTGCGCCGACCACGTCGATCACGATTCCAGAACCGATCCTGGTTCCGATCGAGAGCTCCACGACCCTCGCCGGCGGCTGACGCTGGAAATTCCCAGACGGGCCACTACCAAAACCCATCCACCCGGCCTGCGCCGACCGCGCTGTGATCGGGCGAAAGACGGACCTCAGGAATGGGAGTTGGCCGTAGCGACAGTCGGCAGGTGTGCGGTTGCTTCGTCAACATCGGCTGGACCGGCGGGTGACAGGAAGTTCGGCAATCACAATGCAATTCTCAAGCACCCACCGGTTTTTCTCGCGGCCACTCTGCGGGTATGTTGCGGGAGTGAGCATGCAGGAGAAAATCGATGAATTGGCCGAGCGTCGCAAGGAGGCCCACAACGCTGGGTCTCAGCGGTCGATTGATCGCCAGCACGAAAAAGGAAAGATGCTCGCTCGTGAGCGGATCGACTACTTCCTTGATGACGGCTCGTTCCACGAACTTGACCAGTTGGCCAGGCACCGCGCCCAGGCATCAGGCCTCGAAGAACGGCCCTACACCGATGGTGTGATCACGGGCTGGGGAACTGTCGATGGCCGCAAAGTCTTCGTGTTCTCGCAAGACTTCACCGTCTTCGGCGGCGCGCTCGGCGAAGTCTTCGCCGAGAAGATCCACAAGCTGATGGATCTGTCGCTCAAGGTCGGCGCTCCGCTGATCGGCCTCAACGACGGCGCAGGCGCCCGCATCCAGGAGGGCGTGGTCAGCCTTGCCAGCTACGGCGGCATCTTCCACCGCAACGTCCAGGCCTCCGGCGTCGTACCGCAGATCTCGGTGATCCTCGGCCCGTGTGCCGGAGGAGCCGTCTATAGCCCCGCGATGACCGACTTCATCTTTATGGTCCGCGAGACGAGCCACATGTTCATCACCGGGCCTGACGTCGTCAAGACGGTGACCGGCGAAGACGTCACGCTCGAAGAACTCGGTGGCGCAATGAGCCACGCCTCGAAGTCTGGCGTCGCCACGTTCGTGTCGGACGACGAGAAGTCTTGCCTCGACGACGTGCGGTTCCTGCTCTCGTTCCTCCCTGCTAACAATCTTGAAGAGCCACCGGTCGACGCGCCGACCGACGACCCCGATCGTTACTGCCCCGAACTGCGCGACATTCTTCCCGACTCATCGAACCTGCCGTACGACATGATCGAGGTGGTTCGCACCTGTGTCGACAACGGTGAATTCTTCGAATACTTCCCGCACTTTGCGAAGTCGATCATCTGTGGTTTCTCGCGGATCGACGGCAAGCCCGTCGGGATCGTTGGCAATCAGCCGAAGGTGCTCGCTGGTGTGCTCGACATCGAGTCGGCCGAAAAGGCGGCCCGGTTTGTACGCACGTGCGACGCATTCAACATTCCGCTCATCACGTTCGTCGACGTTCCCGGCTTCCTCCCCGGTGTCGACCAGGAGTACGGCGGCATCATCCGCCACGGCGCCAAGCTGCTCTACGCATACTGCGAGGCCACCGTCCCGCGCATCTCAATCATCACCCGCAAGGCCTACGGCGGTGCATACGTCGTGATGGACTCGAAGTCGATCGGTTCCGACCTCGCCTTCGCATGGCCCACCGCCGAGCTCGCTGTCATGGGCCCCCAGGGCGCCGTCGAAATCGTCTACCGCCGCGAATTACAGCAAGCCGCCAACCCGGTCGAGCGACGTGCCGAGCTCGTTGCGAACTACACCGAGAAATACGCCAACCCCTACGCGGCTGCCGAGCGCGGCTACATCGACGACGTGATCGACCCCGCCGACACGCGGAGGAAGCTCGTTGCTGGGTTGCGGATGCTGTCCACCAAGCGTGAGGAACTGCCGAAACGCAAGCACGGCAATGTTCCCCTGTGATCGTCCGTTGAACATCACGATGTCGCCGACACCGACCGACGAAGAAACTGCAGTGATCGTAGCTGCCATCGAAGCGCTGTGGCCCAGAGCTGCAGCCCTGGGCCCGGTGAGCGAGCCCCGCAACACCTCGTGGCGTTTCAGTAGTCGGAGTTGGGTCCAGCCCACCCCGATTCGCCGCCTGCGTCCCTGGCGCTGATCCTGCACGGACCTGAGTACGAATTGGACAACATGGAGATCACGACGGTTGCCGATGACGAAGTGGTCATCTACGACGGTGTCAAAATGCGCCGGTTCACAGATCTGACCCCCGACACCGAACACGACCTCGATGGCGTGCGTGTCCGAACGCTTGCTCGGCCGGCCGGTTCGCTGCTTTGCCGGTTCGCCACTGTCAACGACCTGCACTTCGGCGAGGTCGAGGCGGGACGGCTCGGGGAGCACTCGACCGGGCCGGTGCAGCGCGTCCCCGAGGGTGCCGAGCCGTACCCCGAGGTGATGAACCGGACTGCAGCGGACGAGATCGACGCGCTCGGAGTCGCGGCGCTCATCGTCAAGGGTGATTTGTCCGTCGACGGACGTCCGCATGAGTGGGCGGCATTCGAAAGGTGTTACCGCGAGCCTTTCGGCGATCGCTTGCACGTCGTCCGCGGAAACCACGACAGCTACCAGAACCAAGACAGCTACGCCGGCGACCAGTGGATCCAGCTACCCGGCGTGAACATCGCCCTGCTCGACACGGCCATACCGGGTGAGACCACCGGGCAAGTCACGGCCACGCAAATGGAGTGGCTCGCTGACCAGTGCAGCAACTCGCCAACGCCGGTCATCGCGATGGGCCACCACCAACAGTGGGTCGGCGAAGCCAGCGGCCGACGCAGCGATACGTACTTCGGTCTACACCCCGACGGGAGCGACCTCCTCGACGAGGTCGCTACTCGTTGCCCCCGGCTCATTGCTTACACGGCAGGCCACACGCATCGCCATCGGGTCCGCACGATGACGGCATCACGCATCCCGACGATCGAGGTCGGCTGCACCAAGGACTTCCCGGGCACGTGGGCCGAGTACCGCGTCCACGAGGGCGGTGTCATGCAGGTCGTCCACCGGATGTCGTCGCCTGAGGCCCTCGCCTGGAGCGAGCAGTGTCGGACGCTCTATGCCGCCGACGGCGTCGACTACGCCGCCTACGCGCTCGGCGCACTCGGCGACCGCTGTTTCAACATCGCACTGCGCTGACGAGTCGCTCTTATCCGGCTGGCTGCGTTGGCCTCGTTCGGACTGGCACCGCTAGGACTGGCATCGCGCGGGTCGCGCCCGGGACCTCCGTCGCTGTCCCAGGCAGCAGCTGGTCAGCCCTGCACAACCGCGGGGTTTCGTGCACCGCACTCTCCTCGTCGGCAATCAACGCGAGACGGTCGTTGCGGGAAGTGCTCCGCTGCGCAGTTCCGCAATGCTTGCCGCGATGATCGGCGCTGCGGTCACCGGGTCAGAACGCCCGGCAATGTGCGGCGTGACCGTCACCTTGTCGTGGCTCCACAGCGGCGAGTCAGCAGGAAGCGGTTCGATTTCGAACACGTCCAAGACGGCAGCGCGTAGTTGGCCGTCGAGTGCTTCGAGCAGCGCGTCGGTGTCGATGGTGGCGCCACGGCCGACGTTGATCAGAACTCCGTCGCCGAGGGCCCTCAGTTCGGCAGCACCGATCACGCCACGGGTGGCAGCGGAGAGTGGGACGAGGTCGACGACGAGGTCGCAGTCAGTGAAGAACTGGTCGAGTGGTCGGTCGTGGTTCGAGCGCGACCAGCCGAGGGTCGCGAACCCATGGTGCGCGCATGTATCGAGCACGACCTGGCCGATCGCGCCCGAGCCGAACACCCCGACCGTGTAGTCACGCTGAAACACCGGTGCGACATTGTCGCGCCAGGTGGCGGCAGTTTGATGAGCGCTGAACCGATCGAACTCACGCTGGAAGTGGACCGCCCAGCTGAGGACGTACAGCGCAATGTCGTTCGCCATGGCGGGATCAACGAGCCGGACGATCGGCACGTCGGGAAGCGCATCGAGTTCGAGGTGGTCGAAGCCTGCACCCATCATGCAGATTGCTTCGAGGTTCGCCATCGCGGCGAGTTGCTCGACCGGGAGCCGCCACATCGCGACGTGGGTGACCGCCGCAAGGTCGACGTCGTCGACTGAGCTCCGAACGTCGAAGTCGGGCAGGTGCCGGGCAAGTTCGTCGAGCCAGCTGTCGTCTTGCCTGCTGTCGACCAGGAGCATGTTCATGCCGTCATCTTACGAAACGACGGCCGAGCCAGCAGCGGGAACTAGTGCAGGGTGATGATCGTGAGCGCGGTGGGGGCCGCGAACTCGGACATCGGCAGCGGATCGATCTCGATACGACTGCCGACCACCTGCACCAGGTGAAGTTCACCATCGGCGCTGCCGGCGATTCCTTTGGCGCGCACCACTCGCTCGTAGTTGCCAATGGCGGCTCTCACAGCTGCCTTGACCTCGGCGGCATCGGCCATCTCCGGGAACGGCACCATGTGTACTTCGTGTGCGTCGAACAGAGAGGGCGTTGCGGTTGCAGCAGGGCCTTCGGGACGGCGGCCACCGAGCGAGAGAAACCGGCCCGCGGCGACAGCGTTGCCGCCTGGCTCAAAGACGGGTGTGTCGGGTGCAATTTCGCCAAGGCGTCGGCGCGCTGCGTCAGCAATGTGGGGCTCGACGATGTCGGTCTTGGACAGCATGAGAAGATCAGCTTTGCTGATTTGACTGTCGATCGCGTCCCGGGCTGGGCCGGCAAGGTGTTCGGCACCGAGCTGGTTGGCAGCAACCACGACGACCACACCATCGAGGATGAATCCAGCTGAATTGCCCCACGGCGTCATGCGGTCGGGGTCGGCAACGCCGCTCAGTTCGACGACCACGTGGTCGGGCGGAACGTCGCGGGCGCGGAGTTGATCGAACGCGGCGCCGAAGCCGTCGATCAGGCTGCAGCAGACGCAGCCATCGGTCAGCTCGATCGTGTCGCCGTGCTGGCGTGCGATCAGGGCTGCGTCGATGTTGATTTCACCGACGTCGTTGACGAGGACGGCGATCGGCCGATCGGTCACGGCGAGCAACTCGTTGATCACCGACGTCTTGCCGGCGCCGAGGTAGCCGGCCACGAAGGTCAGCGGGACTCGTCGGCCGTCCCACGGCAGAAACTCTGGTTCCTGATACGCCACGCTGCTGAGGGTAACGACCTCCTTTCACCAACGTGGTCGGGCAGCAGGCTGGGTCAGGGGCTCGGGCACAGCTCAATTCGGAGAGTGGTTTCCACATGGGTGGGTGCTGCGGGCAGAATGGAGATGTGCCCACCACCCTCGAGCCCGTCCGGGTTGAAGAACCCGACGTCGACGAGGCGCTCGCGAACGACAAGCCGTGGGTCGTGATCGTGTGGAACGACCCGATCAACCTGATGAGCTACGTCACCTACGTGCTCAAGTCGCTGTTCGGCTACTCGGACGACAAGGCGACAGCGTTGATGCTCGACGTCCATCACAAGGGCAAGGCTGCGGTGGCTCACGGCAACCGTGAAGAAGCCGAAATGTACGTGTTCCGCCTCCACGAGCACAGCCTGTGGGCCTCGATGGAACACGATGTCTAGCCGGACCACAATTCACAGCCAGCAGAGTGGACGATGAGCCGCAAGGACTTTGTCGCTCCGGTCGAGCGTGTGAACAACCGCGACGTCGATCCACTCGGCATGTTCGACGACGGCCACGGCCCAAAGTTCCGGTTGAACTTCGAACCAGAAGAATGCGATCTGCTGACCCGTCTGCTCGGCGAGATGAAAGACCTTCTGACCGCCGAGGTGAACGAGGTAACCGCGCCGTTGCTTCATCGGTTGTTTCCACCGGCGTTTCGCGACGATCCGGAGAAGGAAGCCGAGTATCAGCGGTTGATGCGCGAGGAATTGGTGACGAGCCGCGTCGTATCGGTCGAACTGGTCACCGCCATGTTGACGGCCGATCCGGACACGGGCCGTCTGGCAGATCTCAGTGAGTCCGACACGATGGCGTTCATGCAGTCGTTGAACGCGGTTCGGCTGGTGTTGGGCACGATGCTCGACATCACCGACGACGAAACCGCCGAGCAAGCCGACATTGACGACTCACACGAGTTCCAGCTGTACGGCTACCTCGGCTGGTTGTTGGAGTGGACCGTCCAGTCCCTCTCCGAAACCACCTGACCAGCCCGCGCCGCCAGGGCCCCGCCATTTCCCCTTCGGCGACACAACTCCCCACTGTCTGTTGAACAGGCCGATCCCGCCCCGTTCCGGCACCCGCCTGACCCGCTGGCCTCGCCCCAGTCTTCTTGCCCAGTCAAGTTGTGCAGTCACTACGGTCGTTGGTGATGACAGACCGCACGCACCTGATCGCCCTCGATCTCGACGGAACGTTGCTCGGCAACAACGGCACGCTGTCCGAACGCAACGCCGCTGCCATCCACGCCGTCCACGCGGCCGGTCACCACGTCGTCATAGCGACTGGCCGACCCATCAACCTCGTCGCCGAGCTCGCCGACCAGCTCGGCGACTCGATTGCCTACGTCGTCGGCACCAACGGTTCCACGATCGGCACATTCCCCAATGGCGACCTCGTGCAGCTCATCGGATTCGACTTCGCCACAGCCGTCGAGGCAGTCAGTCGGCTGCGTGACGGGCTGCCCGGAATCGGATTCGCCATTGCGACCGACAGCGGAATGGCGCACCAGCCCGGTTTCGCCGAGCGCATGCCAGCCGTCGTCGACCAGGCCCCGGTGCCTGACATCCTTGCCGTCGGTGGTTCTGAGGTCTACAAACTTTTCGCATTCCACAACGACCTGTCAGTTACCCAACTCCTGCAGCGCGCCCCGCAATACCTGCCCGCTGGGCTCGCCGCCAATCACATGGGCGCTGATGCGATCGACATCGGGCCGGACACCATCGACAAGTGCGCCGGGCTCCGCTGGGTGTGCGAACAGCTCGGCGTCGAGGCGGCGGACGTCATTGCGTTCGGTGACGAGTGGAATGACATCACCATGCTTGAGTGGGCCGGCCGGGGCGTCGCCATGGCAAACGCCGATAGCCGAGTGCAACGCGCTGGCAACGAAGTCACCGTCAGCAACATCAACGACGGCGTCGCAGTCGTGCTCGAAGCACTCCTCGCCTAATTTTCAGGACGCGGCTTGCGCGTGGATCCACTCGTCGAGCACGGGACTCGACTCGAAGCTGCTGATCAGCGCGTAGCGGGGTGCATCGCCAGGATGGACGACGGCGTGCCACAGGCGTTGGGTGTCGACGATGAACCGTGAGCCCTTATGGAGCGGCACGCGGACCTCAGTCGACGCATCAGGCAGACCGTTCTCGTCGTTGTCCATCAAGATCATGTAACTGTCCGGGTTGTCGGTGAACTCGACCCACGACCGCACGACCCAGCCTTCGTTGTCCGGATTGAAGCGGTTGTTATCGTCACGGTGCAGGTTGCGGATTGCGCCCTCACGGTCTTGTGGTGCAAGCTTGATCGCACGCACGCGACCGAAGTTGGCGCCCACACCTTCGACGTAGTTCTTGATGCTCGGAGCAACCGCTGCGTTCGATGTCCACACGGCATCTTTGTCGGTCTTGCCCTTGTCCCAAAAACCACGGCAGTCGAGCTCACCGTCGGCCGTGGCGAGCGGTGCGAAATTCGTGTCGCCGCCCGACTTCCAATCCATGTACTCGAGTGCGAGGTACTCAGATTCAGGGCAATCGAAGTCAGCGTCCTTCAGGACGACGACGCCGGTCTCAGCAAGAACATCAAGACGTGTGTGCGGGGTGTCGAGCGAAATCTTCACGCTCCAGTGCTCCGAATTCGGCCAAAAGCTCATGACTGCATCTTACGAAGCTTGCCGACCCGGATACCGGGCATCGGTCACCCGAACTGAGATCCGAACTGAGACCCGAACTCAGACGGTCGTCGTGGGCAGGTTGGAAACGACAATGATGCCGACCGGAATCTCGAGCGTGGCCCCAGCGGATACGTTGTCTGGATTCTCGATGTTGTTCAAGTCGATCAGCGACTGCATTGTGACGTCGAATGAATTCGCGATCTTGGCGAGCGTGTCGCCGCTCTTAATCACGTAAAATTTCCGAACGCCCTCAGGAATCGTGGTGCCCGGAATCGTCGTGGTGGACGTCGTTGTACGGATCGGCGGGAGCGGTTCATCCGATGCCTGGTCGGTCGTGCCACATCCACCCCCAACGAGCGCAATGACCACCGGCAGGCTGACCAGCGCCACCGACGATCGGCGCGAACGTCTTCGAGTTCGCCAGTCGCTTCCCGTCATTCCGACATGATACGTGCCACACGCCACCCTGGCCCGAAATCTCTGCCAGCAGAGCCCACCGCGTATCCTCGCCATTGTGAGTGATGCTGCCGCGATGTCCGATCAGACGGTGCCTTTCCCGGGGGCCGAAGCACCATCGCGCCAGTACGACATCGATGCCAACGGTATTCGCATCGCCATCCACGAGTGGGGTGATGCCGACGCTCCCCCGTTGCTCGCCGTACACGGCGGCTTCGACTTCGCCCGCACCTACGACCTCTTCGCACCACGCCTAGCTGAAGGTGGCTGGCGCGTCGTGTCATGGGACCAGCGCGGCCACGGCGACTCCGAACACGCCGAGCTGTACTCGTGGGACGCTGATATGCGCGATGCCCTTGCCGTGTTTGACCACGTCGGTGGCGGCGAACCACTCCCTGTCGTCGGCCACTCCAAAGGTGGCGCTCTGATGACCCAACTCGCCGATGCCCAACCGTTCCGCTTCACCGGCCTCGTCAACATGGACGGCATCCCATACAAGCGCAACATCCCCGACATCGCCGAACACGAGCGCAGCAAGATGATGGCCAACGACATCGCCAGCTGGCTCGACCACCGCCGCCGCACGTCCGACCTGCAGCGCAAGCCGGGCACCATCGAGGAACTCGCCCAACGCCGCGGCCGCATGAACCCGCGCCTCGAGGTCGAATGGCTCCGCCGGCTCGTCACCACTGGCGGCTTCGAATCAGACGACGGCTGGCGTTGGAAGATCGACTCGTCGATGCGCTTTGGCGGCTTCGGCCCGTGGCGCCCGGAATGGACACTCATGCGTTTGCCCGGTCTACCCATGCCGTTCCTCGGGATCCTCGGCGCCGAGATGGAAGAGATGGGGTGGGGTACGCCACTCAAGAAAGTGCTGCCCTACATGCCATTGCAGGGCCGCTGCGAAGTGCTGGAGGGCGTCGGCCATTTTGTCCACGTCGAACAACCACAACTCGTCGCCGACTTGGTGCTCGACTTCTTCGGAGGCCTCAAGTGAGCGTCACGACCGTTCGCCACAACAAGGTCGACCTTGCCCTCCACCACCTGCGCGATGCCATCGACGAGACCGCACGCCCGCTCCTGCTGCTGCACGGCCTCGGCGAGCACACCCCAGCCGAAGCTCCCCAGTGGGTCGCACCGTGGCAAGGCGCAATCATCGGCCTTGACTTCACAGGGCACGGCAACTCAACCATCCCGAGCGGTGGCGGCTACACCGCCGAACTCCTCCTCGGTGATGCCGACGCGGCCCTCGCAGCACTCGTCGAGCAGAGTCCCGACGGGACGATCACCGTGTTCGGCCGCGGGCTCGGCGCTTACATTGGCCTCCAGCTCGCCGGAGCACGCGCCTCGCAGGTCCATGGCGCCATCATGCTCGACGGACCCGGCCTCGCCGGCGGCCCGACCGGCCCGACATCGCAGAGCTTCTTCTCGCTCCCGCCGTCGAGCACCACCCCGGACCCGTACGCACTCGTCGAATTGGGCCGCGACCTGCGCCCGCCGGACTACGTCCGCTCGTTCGTCCACCTCGCCATCGCCGGGTCCGAGCTCGATGAACCGGTCGCAGTGTGCAGCGTCTTCCGACCTGAGTGGTTGGCTGCTGTCGCTGACGAACGAGGTGTGATGGACGTCTCGCTCGCCGAAGCTCTCGAAGCCTTCGCCTAAGCACTCCACTCTCGACTTCCGACTGGACTGTCCACTTTTGACCCGAGGGGAATCGGACAGGGTTCGAGACAGTGATTGCCGCCACGGCCACATCGATCGGGAAGCAAGCAGGGAAGGCCGCAAGGCACTGCCCGCTTTGGCACCGAGCACGTTCATTTCGTTCGCCCACCCGGGTTCCCCGAACCTATCTGACCCAAATTGACTGATCCACCGGACGCTCGGAGAGCAACGATGTCCGCCGTCGGGAACGTGCCAACGAGGTATCCAACGGCGATCCGCTGAATGTGAGAGCGAACACTCATCCGAGTTGAGCTCTCAGTGGGCCTTGCATCACTCAAGGTTCGCGGTGATAGCGCGTGGAACACAAGAGCGCCGCCGCTATATTTTCGTTGCTCTCAACGAGACGAGTTCACTCGCCTCAACGAACAGGCCCCCATCGTCTAGTGGCCTAGGACACCACCCTTTCAAGGTGGCGGCACGGGTTCGAATCCCGTTGGGGGTGCGGAAGACCCTCGGGTTTTTCATGGCGGGTGCGGTGACACGCATCCGTTCAATACATAGCTATTCTGGTCCCGTGGTGAAGTCAGGAGTTCACGCCGGCCTGTCAAGCCGGAGGTCGCGGGTTCAAATCCCGTCGGGACCGCCAAACACAATAGGATCTGGTTTCGTAGCTCAGTCGGCAGAGCGCTCGCCTGAAAAGTGAGAGGTCACCGGATCGACGCCGGTCGAAACCACACAAGACACCCCGCTTGGTCCGCCAAGCGGGGTGTTGTGTTTTTCAGCCCACCTCCTTGGAAAAGCGGTCACGCTGTGCCTCACACAGTGTGACCGCCACCGATCAGCTGGCGTACGTCTGGAGCTGGCCGCCTGATTCGGCAAGCGACTTCAGAAGCGGGCTGAGATCCCAGTGCTTGCCACCGAGACGCTCGCTGTATTCCTGAACCTTGGCCGCGATCTCCGCGAGGCCGATGCTGTCAGCCCAGTGCATCGGGCCACCGCGGTAGACCGGCCAGCCGTAGCCGTTGACCCACACAACGTCAATGTCGCTGCCGCGGATGGCGATCTTTTCTTCGAGGATCTTCGCAGCCTCGTTGACCATTGGATAGAGGCAACGCTCGAGCACTTCCTGGTCAGAAACCTCGCGCTGCTCGATGCCCTTGCCAATGGCAAAATCTTTGATCAGCTGCTCGACTTCCTTGTCGGGCGTGGCCGCTCGGGTCTCGGCGTCGTACGTGTAGTAACCCATGCCGTTCTTCTGGCCGCGGCGACCGTTCTCGCAGAGCACTTCACGGATCGTCGAGGACGAGGACTTCTCTTGCTTCCAGCCAATGTCGAGGCCGGCGAGATCACTCATCGAGAACGGTCCCATTGGAAAACCGAAGTCGAAGAGCACCTTGTCGACCTGCGCTGGCGTGGCACCTTCGAGCAGCATGCGCTCGGCTTCGGCTCCGCGCATGAACAACATCCTGTTGCCGACGAAGCCTGGGCAGACACCGACCATGGTGGAGACCTTGCCGATCTTCTTGCCAATCGCCATCGTGGTAGCAACGACGCTGTCGGACGACTTGTCGCCGCGCACGTTTTCGAGCAGCTTCATGACGTTGGCCGGGCTGAAGAAGTGCATCCCAATGACGCTCTCTGGCCGGCTGGTGACTTCAGCGATCTGGTTGACGTCGAGTGCCGACGTGTTCGAGGCCAGCAAAGCGCCCGGCTTACAGATCTTGTCGAGTTCGCGGAAGATCGACTGCTTTAGTTCCATATCTTCAAACACGGCTTCGATCACCATGTCGCAGTCGGCAAAGTCTTGTTTGCTGGTGGACCCAGTGATCAGCGCCATGCGCTCTTCGACCTGCTCGGGCGTGGTGGACCGTGAGCGCTCGTAGTTGTTACGGACGACGCCAAGGCCCTTGTCGAGCGATGCCTGGTCGCGTTCGACGATGGTGACAGGAATGCCGACGTTGACGAAGTTCATTGCAATGCCACCGCCCATGGTGCCAGCACCGAGGATGCCGACCTTCTGGACATCGATCAGCGGCGTGTCTTTGGCGATATCAGGAATCTTGTTCGCTGCGCGCTCGGCAAAGAAGTAGTAGCGCTGGGCCGCCGACTGCGGGCCGGTCATCAACTCCATGAAAAGCTTGCCTTCGGTCGTGAGCCCCTCATCGAACGGCTGATTGCAGGCCGCTTCGATGCACCGGATGTTGAACTCGGGTGCAAGGAACCCGCGGGTCTTGCGGGCGATGCCCTTGCGGAAGTTGGCAAAGATCTCTTCGTCGCCGGCATGTGCCTCGACCAACTCGTTGCGATCGCGGACCCGAATCAGCGCGAGGTTCTCTGCGACGGCATTATTGGCGAAAGCAATTGCTGCCGCGCGCAGTTCCTCGAGGCCACCATCTACGACATCGTCGACAAGGCCACCCTCCTTGGCTTCGGAGCTGCTGATGTGACGACCCGTGGTCATCATCTCAAGTGCCTTGGCGACTCCGACGAGACGGGGCAGGCGCTGGGTTCCACCGGCACCCGGAAGGAGGCCGAGGTTGACTTCGGGCAGCCCAAACTTCGCCGACGCCAGCGACACGCGGTAGTGCGCGCACAGCGCAACTTCAAGGCCACCACCGAGAGCGGTGCCGTGAATGGCAGCGATCACTGGGATCGGTGCGTCCTCCATCGCGGCCTGTACCTCGTGCAGACCTGCTGCCTTCGGCACGTTGCCCCCGAACTCGCTGATGTCAGCACCGGCAATAAACGTGCGGCCATCACAAATGACCACGACCGCTTTGGCGCCCGATTCGACGGCCCTCGTCATCCCGTCAAAGAGGCCTTGGCGGACGTGCCAGCTCAGTGCATTCACGGGCGGATTGTCGACGATGACAAGCGCTACATCACCTTCGTGTTCCAAACGGACGGTGTCGGTCAACTGGATCGATTCAGACATGTTCACAGTCAAGCAAACCCGAGCCGCCAAATTCGATTCCGTGACCCATCTCACCGCCGTCTCCCGAAATCCGGCAGAGCCCGAACCAATGCGGGCGGCGCGCGTCGGGGACCATCGCTATTTTGTGATTGCATATGCCGAGATGACTCAGACAGCAGACCGCGACACGATTGGATTTATCGGTTTGGGGAACATGGGTGCGCCGATGTGCGACCGCCTCCTCGAAGCTGGCTACGCCGTCGTTGCATTCGACCTCAATCAGACCAAGGTCGAGCACGCCGTCGCTGGCGGCGCACACGCTGCAACCTCGGCCGCCGACTGCGCTGCGCGGGCCGATGTCCTGCTCACATCGCTGCCGCGCCCCGACCACGTCGAGGCCGTCATGGAGGCAGGCGGTGCACTCGCTGCCCTCCGCGCTGGGTCGCTCTGGGTCGACCTGACCACGAACCGAAAAGAGCTCGTCGCGCGCCTCGCCGAAGCAGCACCCACGGGAGTCGATGTGGTCGACTCACCGGTCACCGGCGCCGTCGACGGAGCCCGCAACGGCAGGCTCACCCTCTTCATCGGCGGCGCCGACGAACCCGTTGCCCGCGCCACAGCGATACTCGAACACCTTGGAGTCGTCATCGCGTGCGGCCCGCTCGGAACGGGCAACGTCGTCAAGTTGGTCACGAACCAGCTCTGGTTCATCTCCGCAGCGGCGCTCGGCGAAGGGTTCGCTGTCGGAATGGCACACGGCGTCGATCTCGGTGTGCTGTACCGAGCGATCATCGAATCGGTCGGCGACAGTTTCGTGGCCCGCCATGACGCCCCGTCGATCTTCGCGGGGCACTACGACCCGTCGTTCACTGTCGGCCTCTGCCTCAAAGACCTTGCACTCCTCGAAGAGCTCCAGGGTGGCGTCACTGCACCGATGGTGATGACCGACGCCGCGCGCAGCGCGTTCCGCGACGCTGGTGATCGTTACGGCACCGACGTCGGAGAACTCCACGTCGCCAAACGACTCGAAGACGACGCTGGCCTGTCGTTCCGAATGGACGGCAACTGGACCCCACCCTGGGAAGTCGACGATGAATGACCTTCGCGCGCTCATCAACCTCGAGCGATATCCGCTCGACCAGCCGGACACCGCCGCGTACCGCGCTGCCATTTCGGCGGCACGTGACGACCTGAGCGATGGCGGTTGCGCCATCATCCGCGACCTGGTTCGACCCGAAGCTGTCGAGACCTTGAGCGCAGAGATCAACGACCGCAAGTCCACGACCCACTTCTCGACGCAGTTGATCAACCCGTACTTTCACACCGTTCGCGACGACGCTTTCCCAGATCGGCACCCGATCAACACGTTCATCGAACGGTCGAGCGGCTTCATCCCCGGTGACTCGTGGTGCTTGGACGACGCGATGACAAGTCTGTTCCGATCTCCCGAGCTGACCAGCTTCCTCAAGCAGTGCCTTGGTGTGCCGACACTGCACTGCTACGCCGACCCGCTCGCCGGGTTGACTGCCAACGTGTTGGACCCCGGTCAGCAATTCACGTGGCACTTCGACACCAACGAGTTCGCCGTCACAGTTCTCGTCGACGAAGCAGACGTTGGGGGGCTCTTCGAGTATGTGCCGGCGATCCGCTCGACGACCGACGAAGGGTTCGACACAATTCAGGCAGTGCTCGAAGGCGGCCGCGAGGGCGTTCGCACGCTTGACCTCCGGCCCGGCGACCTGCAGATCTTCCGCGGCCGGCACTCACTCCACCGCGTCACGCGAGTGCCCGAGAACTCGTCAGCGCGACACGCCGCGATCTTTGCGTACACTCTCGAACCCGGCGTGATTGGCCGTGTTGAGCGCACACGCCAGCTCTTCGGACGGGTGCTGCCCGAGCACGTCCGTGCTGAAAATAAACGTGTCCGCAGCGACGCACTCCTCGACTAACGCTCAGCCTGCGCGCACCAGCGGGCCGATCAGCCGAGGGCTTCGAGGTCGCCCCAGAGATGACCGAGCGCACGGTGGACCGTGCCGGACTTACGAATCGCCATCCACTGATCGTCGGTTGCGATCCGATCGATCAGGTCAGCCAGCGCTGGCTGCTCATCCCGAGCGAGTTGCTCGGCTGACTGCCCCACAAGCTGTTCGAGGTTGAACGTCATTGCCAAGAGACGACCGAAGTAGCCAAGTGGCCCCTCGAACGGCCCCGTAGATGACGGTTGCCGCGCCGCCGTAAACGAGTGCTTGCCCCACAGCTCGTCCATGCCTGCGAAAAACTCGTCGCGTGCAGCAAAGTGAACGTGCTCGACGTTGAGCAGCATCGCTGCAGCCGCACACATCAGACACGGCTCAAGAGTCGTGTACAGGTGCAGACCTTCTGCGTCAAACTGGTCAAGTTCGGCGAAGGCATTCATCTCGGCATGGGCTGTCATGTTGCCCGACAGTGTTCGCGGCGAGCGCTGTTGCTGCATCACACGGTTCCGCCCTGACGTCACGATGGAATCGCCATTGGCCGGGTCGACCAGCACCGCGCCCACCCCAAACGTCCCGGCTCGGTATGCGGCCCAGGCCTCCTCGAAGGCCACTTGCCAAGGCAGTGGCAGCGATTTCCAGGTTGCGGTGGCCGTACTCATCAAGATCAGTCAACCAGCAAGACACACCCGCTACTTGCCAATCTGCACGCCAGAACGTTTCCATCACGAACCCTGAAGAAATCACGCTGTGCACGATCGAGTGCGGCAGTTCGACCTCAGGTGCCGAAACCGAAACCGAGATCCGGCGCCGTGAGGAGCGGCCGATAGTCGATGTCCTTGCCGGCAGCCATGGCCGCACACGTGCCACCACGATCGACGATGACGGTCATGAAGACCGGGATCGCTCCGAACGCTGCGATCTGGTCAGCGGCTTCGATCAGCGACGTGCCACGAGTCGTCGTGTCTTCGGTGACCAACACTCTGTCGCCGGGCTGCAGCGCACCAGCAATACGACCAATAATGCCGCCCTGTTTGGCTTCCTTGCGAACGCTGAAGCTGCGCAGCGTGTGCCCGCGAGTCGCCGCGACTGCCTGAACTCCATAAGCCACAGGGTCGCCGCCCATCGTCAAGCCGCCAATGGCATCAATGCCATCGAAATCGGCGCCGAACACTTCGATCATCGCATCGGTGACGGCGATGATGCCAGCGGCACGACACGCCGTTTGTTTGGTGTCCAAGAACCAGGTGCTCTTGGCCCCCGACTTGAGCGTGAAGTCACCGGTCTTCACCGAGTGCTCCATCACATGGTTGCGGAGCCGATCGAGCGTCGGCGAGAGGTCGGGAAGCGCAGCATCACTCATGGCTGGCCGAACCTACCCGGTGAGTCCGCCCTGACAAGGAAAACGGGCCAAACGGGCGGCTTGCGGTGACGCCGAGCGGTCAGGGCTTGGCAGCGCGATCGCGAAGCAGAACCTCTTGCGTCACCGTCGCAACGTGCGTGCCATCGGCGGAGAAAATATGCCCATGGGCGAGGCCGCGACCTCCGACGAAATGCTGGCAGCTGAAGTCATACAGGTGCCACCGGTCGGCGCGCAGCGGACGGTGGAACCAGATCGTGTGGTCGAGGCTGGCGCCGAAGAACCGGTCTTCCTCGCCCATCACAGCCGCTGCCTCCGGATGGGCCTGCATCACCGCCTCCGTCGGGATGTCGTCGGAAAGAAACGCCAGCCACGAGCGGTGGAGCAACTGCGTCGCTGCATTCGCGGGGTTACCGACTTCCTGGTTCACCTTCATCCACACGACCATGCGTCCAGCACCATCGCGGCTCGGGCCCTGGACTGCCTGAGCCGGCACCACGACGCGATCGAAGGTCTCCGTCCACGACGACGCCTCAAGCGAGTCGGGCGCCGGAACGTTGGGCATCAGGATCGACTGCACGCTGGCCGCAGGTTCTGGCCGCTGGAACGAGCTCTCGGCGTTGAGGATCGCGCCGATCGCCTGCCTGGCGACCACTCGGCGAGTCGAGAAACTCCGCCCGTTCCTGATCCGGTCGACTTCGTACCGGACCGGTTCACTGGCATCACCACGACGGATGAAATAGGCGCGAATGGAATGGGGTTCCAGGTCGGCTTCAACCGTCAAGGTCGCGGCGCGCAACGCCTGGGCGACGATCTGACCGCCATACAGGCCACCCCATGGATACTGCGGGCCCGTCCCAACGAAGACATCGGTGCCATGTGGGGAAAGTTCGAACATCATCATGAATCTATTCAACCCATTGGGTCGAACGTGAAAGCCCAATAGGGTGTGGGTTATGGCAGCAACACGTGGTCCGAAAACGCCGATGTCCAATGAACACAAGGCCGCGCTCGCAAAAGGGCGAGTCGAGGGTCGTGTGGTCCGCGAGTATCTCGAGGGTCTGCGGGCCACAAAGCCCAAGCGCGGCCGCAAGCGCACCGCTGAAACAGTGACCGCAAGGCTCGAAACAATCGATGCCGAGCTTGAGTCGGCATCGCCCCTCGACGAGCTACTTCTGGTCCAAGAACGTCGTGATCTGCGGACCGAATTGGAAACTTTGTCCGACACGATCGACATGGTTTCGCTCACAGCAAACTTCGTCGAAGTGGCCAAGAGCTACAGCCGCAGCAAGCAGATCTCGTACCAGTCGTGGCGTGACGTCGGTGTCGAGGCAAGCGTTCTCGCGGCCTCCGGCATCTCCCGCGGCGACTGACTCACCGATTCGAAAGTGTGCGGCGGGCCCCTCCGGGCAGCGCCAAAGCGCTATCAGTTCAGACTTGGATCGCGTCGACCGCTTCGAACACGCGACCCAGGTTCGACAATGAACGACGCAAATCGAAGGCATCGTCGAGAACCGAGTTGTCAACGTCATCATCGGCTTCGAGCAACGACCTGAAGTCGACGCCATCGTCCCATGCTTGCATCGCAGTGCGCTGCACGATGCGGTACGCCTCGTCGCGGGTCTTGCCGGCCTGCACCAGCGACAACAGCACCGGCTGGCTGAAGACCAGTCCGTAGCTGGCGTCAAGGTTTGCCTGCATCCGCTCAGGCATAACGACCAGCCCCGACAGCAAACGACGCAGCCGCCGCATCATGTAGTAGGTGAGTTGCGACGAATCCGGGAGAATCACGCGCTCGACCGACGAGTGCGAGATATCGCGCTCGTGCCAGAGGGCAATGTCTTGCAAACCTGCGAGAAGGTTGGAGCGAACAACACGCGCCAAACCGGAAATTGTTTCAGCGGAAATTGGATTCCGCTTATGCGGCATTGCCGACGATCCCTTTTGACCTGGCTTGAAGCCTTCCTGCACTTCGCGAACCTCGGTGCGCTGCAAATGGCGGAGTTCGACGGCCATCAGTTCGCAGGTCGCGGCGACCGACGCGCAGGCATATAGGAACTCGGCGTGACGGTCACGGGCAACAACCTGGGTGGCTGGCACCGGCTTCAGACCGAGTGCGTCTCCGACGAACTGTTCAACTGCAGGCGGGATGTTCGAGTAGGTACCGACAGCTCCGCTCAGCTTCATGACTGCAACCGTGTTGCGGGCAGTACGCAGCCGTTCGCGGTCACGATCGACCTGGAGGGCCCAGAGCGCGACTTTGGCGCCGAAGGTCGTTGGCTCGGCGTGGATGCCGTGCGTACGGCCGATCATCACGGTGTCGCGGTGTTCGCGCGCCATCTCGATCAACGTGCCGAGCAATTCGGTCGATGCCTCGATCATCAAATCAGTGGCATCACGCAGTGCCCAACACAGCGCAGTATCACCGACATCGGAAGATGTCAGGCCGTAATGGATCCATGATCCTGCCGGGTCGTTGATCGCATCCTGCGTGACATCGACAAACGCCGCGACGTCATGGTCGGTGATCGCCTCACGGTCGAGGATCTTCTGCAGGAATGCGTCGTCGGCCACCGGAGCGTTGGCTCGACAGATCTGAGCAGCTTCCTGCGGAACGACACCAATTGCGGCATGTCCTTCAGTGGCCAGCAGTTCAACTTCGAGCCAGCGAGCAAACTTGGCCGTGTCAGACCAAACAGCATCCATCTCCGGAGTGGAATAACGCGGGATCATGAAGCCGTTCCCGTTGTTTCCCAGATGAGATAGTCATCGCGTTCGGCGCCGACGCCAACCACGTTGACGCGAACGCCGACTTCGCGTTCGACGACAGCGATGAACGCCTTTGCCTCGGCTGGCAATTCACCCGGTTCGCGTATCTCGTTGATCGGCGTCTTCCAGCCGGGCAACTCTTCGTACACCGGCTTGATCCGTTCGAGCACGTCGTACTGGTCGGGGTAATCGGTGACCGGTTTGCCATCGAGCGTGTAGCCGGTGCAGATCTTCACCGTGTCAAACCCGTCGAGAATGTCGAGCTTTGTGAGCGACAATTCTGTCAACGAGTTGAGCCGCACCGCGTGGCGCAACATCACGCAGTCGAGCCAGCCGCAACGACGTGCACGACCTGTTACCGTGCCGAATTCGTGACCGACTTCGGCGAGCATCTTGCCGTCGTCGTCGAACAACTCGGTGACAAACGGGCCAGCGCCCACACGGGTGGTGTACGCCTTGGTGATCCCAACAATCCGGCTGAGGTCGCGCGGTCCCAAACCTGAGCCGACCGAAGCGCCGCCCGCCGTCGGGTTCGACGACGTCACGTAGGGGTAGGTGCCATGGTCGAGGTCGAGGAACGTTGCTTGGGCGCCTTCGAGCAGGATGTGGGCATCGTCGGCCAGCGCATTATGCAGCAGGCTGATCGTGTCGGAAAGGTACGGCACGAGACGTGCGCCGAACGTCGAGAAGCGTTCGACCATGTCGTCGACGTCGAGTTCGTCGCCGCCGGCTTCGCCGATCAACTTGTTCTCAACCGTTGCGCGTTCGCGGATCAGTCGGGCGAACCGTTCGGGGTCACGTGCGTCGCCGGCACGAATGCCGACTCGGCGCATCTTGTCGGCGTAGGCCGGGCCGATGCCACGCAATGTGGTGCCGAGCTTGTCGTCGCCACGCATCGCCTCGGAAATCGCATCGTGGCTCTGGTGCCAGGGGAAAATAAGGTGCGCTCGGGTGGAGACCTTGAGGTCGGAGCAGGAGTTGCCCCGCGACTCAAGCATGTCGACCTCGTTGAAGAGCGTGGGCATGTCGACGACGACACCGTTGCCGATCACCGGGATCACATGCGGATACAGGATGCCCGAAGGCACAAGTTGCAAGGCGTACTTCTCGCCGTCAACCACCACGGTATGGCCCGCATTGTGGCCGCCCTGGTAGCGCACGACATAGGCGTGCTCTTTCGACAAGAGGTCGATGACTTTGGCTTTACCTTCGTCGCCCCATTGGGCTCCGATAACGACCGTGACTGGCATTGACGCTCCCCTTCGCAGGGTGTGAGAGGAATCCGACCATCGCTCAATATGCCGAACGAACGTCGCGAATGGAACGTGATGTGACACTACTGCCAGCTCAGTCATCCATTCGATTCTCCGCCGTGCTTTTTGTCAAGCCGATGACCACACCCTGCTTCCCACCCTGCTCCCCCACCCGATGCCGCAACGCCAGTCGAAGGGCTCGACGGTACTCTTGAGGACATGACCGTGATGCGACGCCAGGTGTGGAACGAGATGGGCAGCGATGCTCGGGCCGCCCTCATGCACCGCGGCATCGACGACATCTTCGACCCCGAATTGCGAACCTCGATCGGCGTCATTCTCGAAGACGTTCGGCGTCGCGGCGACACAGCGGTGTGTGCTGCACTCGCCAAGTTCGATGGAATAACGCTCACCCCTGACCAACTCCGAGTCAGCCCAGCCGAGTTCGAGCAGGCAGCCGTATCGGACGCCGTCGACGAAGCCATCGACGATGCGATCATCCACCTGCGTACCTTCAACGAAGCACAGATGCAGCAGTCCCGGGATTGGAGTATCGAGAGCGAACCGGGTCTGACCGTCGGCGAGAAGATCACGCCGATCAGCTCGGTTGGTCTGTTCACGCCGTCGGGCAAGGCGAGCTATCCGAGCGTCGCATATCAACTCGCGGTTCCGGCAGTGGTCGCCGGTGTTCCCAAGGTGTCGCTGGTCGTGCCACCCGTTCCCGGCGGATCGGGCGAGATCGACCCGGCTGTGCTCGTCGTCTGCCGCAAACTCGGCATCGAGAATGTCTTTCGCGTCAACGGTCCGGCCGGCATAGCGGCCCTCGGATTCGGCACCGAGTCGATCGACAAGGTTGTCAAGATTGTCGGCCCCGGCTCGCCCGCCGTCACGATCGCCCAGGTGGAAATGCAACGGTTCGGCACATCGACAATGATGCTGCTCGGCCCCACCGAGAGCCTGGTCATCGCCGACGAGACAGCTGACCCTGTCCGCCTGGCTGCTGACCTGCTGATCGAGGCCGAACACGGCACCGACAGTTCCGTTGTACTCCTGACCACTTCAGCCGCGCTCGCTGACGCCACCGACACCGAACTCGAACGCCAACTCGCCGCCCTGCCCGAGGTACGCGCCACAGCATGCCGCGCCTCGCTCGGGCCGAACGGTGGATGCGTCCTCGTCGACGATCTCGACACTGCCATCAACGTGGCCAACGAGTTCGCCGCCGAACACCTTCAGGTTGCTGTTTCCGATGCCGAGGTCGACCGAGTCGTCGACGGTTTGGTAAATGCAGGCGAGATTCTGATCGGTCAAGACACCCCGTTCAGCGCTGCCAACTTCATCCTCGGCTGCCCCGCATCACTGCCGACGAGCGGCTTTGCTCACGTGGCGTCAGGCATCACCGCCAATGCGTTCTTGAAGCGGACTGCAATTGCTCGCGCCAACGGAACCGCTCTTCGCCGCATGGCTTCGAACGTGATTGCGCTGGCTGATCACGAGGGTTTCCCAGCCCACGCGAACGCGCTGCACCTTCGCAACGGCTGAGGTCGGCAGCGCGCGGTTGAGCGTCGCCAGGAGTATTCAGACCTCAGGCCGAAAAGCGGAAGTGCCCTCGAGTCATCCCTCTGCAGCACCGACGACAAGTCCCGGATGTTCTTCCGTTCCCGGCCGAACGGTGATCCGCCCGTCTTCTGGGACACCACCGTCGAGAATCAGTATTGCTGCCGGGTCGGCGATCTCACGCTGAATGATCCGCTTCAACGGACGAGCGCCGAACGATGGGTCGTAGCCCTCGCGAGCGAGTTGAGCCATGGCGGCGTCGTCGATGTCGAGTGCGATCCGTTTCGTATCGAGCCGCTTGCGGAGCAGTTCGACCTGCACTTTGACAATGGCGTACAGATCCTCTTCTGACAGCGAGCGGAACCGGATGATGTCGTCGACCCGGTTGATGAACTCCGGCTTGAAGAAGTCGAGCGGGTCGCCTGGAAGATTCGACGTCATGATCAACACGACGTTCGTGAAATTGACCGTGCGCCCCTGTCCGTCGGTCAGCCGACCGTCATCGAGCAACTGGAGCAGTGTGTTGAACACATCTGGGTGCGCCTTCTCGATTTCGTCGAGCAACACGACCGAATATGGCCGGCGACGGACTGCTTCGGTGAGCTGCCCGCCCTCGTCGTAGCCGACATATCCGGGGGGAGCGCCGATGAGGCGCGACACGGAGAACTTCTCCATGTACTCGCTCATGTCGATCCGGACCATCGACTTCTCGTCGTCAAAGAGGAACTCAGCGAGCGCTCGGGCCAACTCGGTCTTGCCGACGCCGGTCGGGCCGAGGAACATGAACGAACCGATTGGCCGATTCGGGTCGCTCAGCCCTGCGCGGCTGCGGCGGACAGCGTTGGCGACCTTCGTGACGGCATCGTCTTGACCAATGACCCGCTTGTTGAGCAGTCCTTCAAGGTGGACAAGCTTGTGTGTCTCGGACTCCATCAGGCGCGTCATCGGGATACCGGTGGCCTTGCCGACGACCTCGGCGATATCTTCCGCGTCGACCTCTTCCTTAAGCATCGCCTTGGTTTCCTGCAACTGATGAAGGTGCGCTGTGGCATCTTCGATACGCCGCTCGAGTTCGGGGATGCGGCCGTACCGGATCTCAGCAGCAAGTTCGAGGTCGGACTCACGCTCGACCTGCGTGCGAAGACCTTCCAGTTCTTCTTTGAGTGAGCGAATCGCGCCGATCGCCTGCTTCTCCTGCTCCCAGTGCTCTCGCATTTCGGCGTTAGAGGCATTGAGCTGAGCGAGCTCGTCGTGCAAGGCATCGAGCCGCTCGGCCGACAGCTTGTCGGTCTCTTTTTCGAGCGCAACCTGTTCGATCTCCAACTGCAGGATCCGCCGCTGCACGACGTCGATCTCGGTTGGCAGCGAATCGATCTCGATGCGCAGCTTCGATGCCGCCTCGTCCATCAGGTCGATTGCTTTGTCGGGTAGGAAGCGCGACGTGATGTAGCGATCAGACAGCACCGCAGCGCTAATCAGCGCTGAGTCTTGAATGCGGACGCCATGATGCACTTCGTAGCGCTCTTTGAGGCCACGCAGAATCCCGATTGTGTCTTCGACCGAGGGCTCGCCGACGTAGACCTGCTGGAAGCGACGCTCCAGAGCTGGGTCTTTCTCGACGTACTTGCGGTACTCGTCGAGGGTCGTCGCACCAATCATGCGCAGCTCGCCGCGGGCCAACATCGGCTTGATCATGTTGCCGGCATCCATGGCGCCCTCGGCACCGCCCGCTCCGACGATCGTGTGGAGTTCGTCGACGAACGTGATCACTTGACCGTCAGCATCGTTGATCTCCTTGAGTACGGCCTTGAGCCGCTCCTCAAACTCGCCCCGGAACTTCGCCCCGGCGAGCATCGAACCGATGTCGAGCGCGATGAGGCGCTTGTTCTTGAGCCCCTCGGGAACGTCGCCGTCAGCGATACGCGCCGCGAGACCTTCGACGATGGCTGTCTTGCCGACACCGGGCTCGCCGATGAGTACCGGGTTGTTCTTCGACCGCCGTGACAGCACCTGAATGGCGCGGCGAATCTCGTCGTCGCGGCCAATAACCGGGTCGATCTTGCCGTCTCGGGCACGGGCGGTCAGGTCCTGGCCGTACTTCTCGAGGGCCCCAAACTTCTCTTCTGGGTTCTGATCGGTGATGCGATGTGAACCGCGAATGTCCTTCAACGCCATCAGCAGCTCCTCGGAGCCGACGTCGAGGCGGTCGTTCATCGCGAGCAACAGGTGCTCAACCGACAAAAAGTCGTCGCCAAGCTCCTTCTGATATTTCTCGGCGTTATTGACCTTGTTGGTCAACTCCTTGCTCATTCGCGGCTCATCGCCGCCGTAGGCCTTCGGCAGACCCTGGACGCGTTCGTCGACCTTGTTGCGCACCATCAGCGGCGCTTGACCCAGCTTGGCGAGTACCGCGGGGATGATGGTGCCGTCCTGACGCATCATGGCGCCGAGCACGTGGTCGGGTGTCAGTTCAGGGTTCGACAGCTCTTTGGCCTGATCGATGGCGGCGGCGAACGCCTCTTGGGTTTTGATCGTCCATTTCTTCGGGTCAAATACCATGTCGTGTCCACTCCACTTCCTTGTTTCGTCTCAATCACGCAACAATCTTGAGTCAAACCGTATCAGGATTTAGGCTGATCGATGTTGGCTTCTTCCGACTGCGCCTTTTGGCGCAGGTGAGCAATCACACCGTCAGCAACCTCCGCCAGGTCCGTGACGAACGGCCGACGGAACTCACTCGTCGTCGGCGCCGGCCCGTCCATCAACGGCAGGTACCGCGCATCCACAGTCATCGACACGGCACCAGACTACGGCGCTACCCGCAGCGCGTGAACTCGTGGTGCATCACGTCGAACAAAACCGGAGCAGCGGCACCGACACCCGTGGATTCCCGTCATTTTTTTCCGACAGTAGCGGTCCCACCCGAGTCGCAGACTCGAGCGCAACGCAACGCGCGGCCTCCGAGGACATTCGCTGCACACAGCGCCTGCGAGAACGGCTCGGTATCGTTGATCCGATGTCCCGGTACCGCCCGCCGTACCTTGCCCAAGGCACGTGGCGATCTGGTGCGCTGCACGTGTGGGGTTGGAATGGTGTCGATACCGCGTCGATGGCCTGGCTGTACTCCGGCTTCCGCAAGATCGGCGACGACGGTCAACGCACCGGCTGGCACGACTCCCCGATTTCGTACGGCGCAATCGGTCGGGTAACCATTGACGTTCCGGGTCATCACACGATGCACGCATCGTCGGTCCAGCTCGACTCGATCGGAACCGCGGTCTGGCTCAGCGAGCTGCCAGCATCAGAGTTCCTGTCCGACTCGCTTGCCTGGTTCGCGCGCCTCGCTGAACTCGCTCGGTACACCGTGTCAACCAACCGAATCGTGCCCTCAATCGTTCACGAAGGTCTGTTCATAGTTGCGCGCTGGGCGGCCGTCACCGACGAACAGATCAAAGTCATACTCGCAGCGCTCGACAGCTCGATGCCCGACATTTGCGCGGCTGGTTCGGGCGTCAACTCCACGCGGATTTACAACCAGCTCGTCGATGGCATTGCCCGATCATTCCTCCATCAGAGCGGATGGAAGGCCAACCTTGGGCGACAGCGCAAGCCAGAGGTACAGGCATTGCGATCACTGTTCGGTGCTCTGTCGAAGCCCGACCACGTGATGCGCGGCAGTTCGGGTGACTACGACGTCGCCGTCCAACACCTACGCGACGACCTCGAACGCCACCGTCGGCGCCTGAACGGCGAACAGGTGTTGATCCCGCGTCTCCGCCTGATCATCGCCGACGACCCCCTCGACCCGTGGCTGGTCCGGCTCGAACTCGTCGATGACACTGACAGCGCTCGGTGGTGCTCAGCAAATGACGTGTGGGCACGCAATCAAGTCGCTGTCGACATGGCTCGCGGCGAAGAGCACCTCGACAACTTGGCCGAAATGCTCGGCGAGGTCGTCAGTCGCATTGGTGGCGTACCTGGCCTCGCCGACCTTGCGCTCCAACACGAGCCGACCAGCGTCGAGCTCGAACTCGATGTTGCCGAAGATTTCATCGACCTCGCGCCGCACCAACTCGATCAGCTCGGCGTCGGGCTCATCGGACCCGAGCGTCTGTTGCGAACGCGCGTCAATGTCAACGGCGAGGCCACCCCGTCGCCGCCTGACGACCGTACGAAGCAGTTCGGCAAGGACGCACTCGTCAAGTGGAAGTTGGTGATCGGCGACGAAGAGATCTCCGATGCCGAGATCGTTCGTGCCGAAGAAGCCGGCGCTACCTTGCTCCACACCGGGCAGCGCTGGGTGCGTATCGACGCTGCTGAGCTCCGTCGCAAGCGTGAGCAGCTCACTGATCTCAGAACCAACCACAGCAAGGTCAAGCCGCTCGAGCTCATGCGGCTCGCAAACGACGAGGGCAGCACCGACGAGAACCCACTCATCTTCGTCCATGATGCACCCGACCAAGACGGTGCGCCAGACGCGGACGGCACTGCAGCGCGCGATCGGCTCGCATCCGATTGGGTCCGTGAACTGCTTGCCGGCCTCCCTGACGAGGAACTCGAAGAGACCCAAGAGTCACCGGAGTTTGTCGGCGAACTGCGCCACTATCAGCGACGTGGCCTGTCGTGGATGCAATTCCTCGCCAAACTCGGGCTCGGCGGGGTGCTTGCCGACGACATGGGGCTCGGCAAGACCGCAACCACGCTGGCGCATCTTCTCGAACGTCCGGGACCGCACCTGGTCATCTGCCCGCTGAGCGTCGTACGCAACTGGAAACGCGAGTCAGAGCGCTTCACCCCCAAGCTCGACGTCGTCATCCATCACGGCGCCACACGCAGTAAGGCACTCGCATCCCCTGACTCCGAACTCTTCGTCACCAACCCAGAACGCCAGCTCGTGATCACCACCTACGGCCTGCTCCCTCGCGACCTCGAACACCTCGGCAGCATCAAGTGGTCGACGGTCGTACTCGACGAAGCGCAAATGGTGAAGAACCCGAACACGAAGGCAGCCAAAGCTGTCCGGCTGCTCGACGCCGAGCAGAAACTGGCCCTCACCGGCACACCGGTCGAGAACCGATTGAGCGAACTGTGGGCGATCCTCGATGCGGTCAACCCCGGGTTGCTCGGCAGCCTCACCAAGTTCCGTGACAAGTTCGGCACCCCAATCGAACGCCATCACGATCTTGAAGCAGCAGCACGACTCCGCCGAATGACGCAGCCGTTCATCCTTCGCCGCACCAAGGCCGACAAGCGGCTCCTGCCCGATCTGCCCGACAAGATCGAACAGATCGCGTACGCCAAGCTGACCAGGGAGCAGGCAACGCTCTACCAAAAAATCGTCGACCAACTCCTCCACGACGCCGATCAAGAAAGCGGTATGAAGCGGCGCGGCCTCGTCCTTGCGGCGCTGATGCGCCTCAAGCAGGTCTGCAACCATCCGGCTCACGCATTGAAGGACGGATCCCGATTGGGTGGCAGGTCGGGCAAGCTCACTCGCTTCGACGAACTCGTCACCGACTTACTCGACCGGGGCGAGCAGGCCCTGGTCTTCACGCAGTTCCGCGAGATGGGCGAGCTGCTTCGACAGCACATAACCGATCAGTTCGGGTTCGACCCGCCGTTCCTCCACGGCGGCGTGACGCGCACACGTCGCGACTCGATGGTCGACGAATTCCAAGACGGCAGCGGCCCACCGTTGCTGCTCATCTCACTGAAGGCAGGCGGCACCGGCCTGAACCTCACCGCCGCGTCGCAGGTGATCCACTACGACCGCTGGTGGAACCCGGCCGTCGAGGATCAAGCCACCGACCGTGCATGGCGTCTCGGACAGGAGCGCACCGTCAACGTCCACAAGCTGGTCTGCGAGGGCACCGTTGAAGAACGCATTGGTCAGGTGATTGACGACAAACGCAAGCTCGCCGACGCCGTCGTCGGCACCGGCGAAGCGTGGCTCTCCGAACTTTCGACCAACGACCTCCGCGACCTCGTCGTGCTCGAGCAGGACGACTGAAATGACTCGCCCCCGCAAGCCCTTCGGTTCCTCACAACCTGGGCGCCTTCCCGCAACGATGGTCAAGGTGCTCGCCGCCGAGATGAGTGACCCGTCGCGGCATCGCAAGGGCAAGCAGTACGCCAACGACGGCGCGATCCTCGACATCATCATCGAGCCCGGCATCGTGACGTGCGAGATCCAAGGGTCACGGTCGATGCCCTATGTGGCGTCGATCGAGGTGCTCCCCGGGAGCGGGATGCCATTGCGTCGCGACCTGACCTGCTCATGCTCCTGCCCTGACGACGACAACTGGAGCGGGCATGTCTGCAAGCACGTCGTTGCCGCGCTCTACACCCTCAGTAACGAGTTTCTCATCGAACCCGAACTGCTCGACGTGTGGCGTAACAACAGCGACAGTAACGATCTCGAACCCGACGCGACACCTGGCACGCGCCGCCATCTGTCGATAGTCCGTGACGCCGACGAACCAGCACCGCGTCCGCCCTCGGTTTTCGAGGATCCGCTGCACTCGGTGTTGCGCCTGCAGCCCGGCACCGAACTGCCCGACATCCCGCAGCTCGAACGGGCCGATCTCCGCAGCCCGCGCGACCGCGACCTCGCCACGGCACTCCGCGACGCACTCGCGCACGTGCGAGTTGACTGGGACTGAAAGGTCAGCTCAGCCTTCTCGTGATCGTCGAGCAACGAAAAGACCATCCGATCTTCTTTTCAGAAGTGAGCACGGGCACCTTCTCGAACGCGACAAGCACGGCGGGCCGGCCGTCGGTGAGGTGGAGGTCGGTGAGGTGGAGGTCGGTGAGGTGGAGGTCGGTGAGGTGGAGGTCGGATGCGTCTGAATTGACGGTCGCCTGAGCATCGGGTCTGGTTCGCTATTCTCCCGCTGGGGCCATCGCGGGCCGCTGGTGGTTGTTTGACGTGATCTGCGTGGAGGGGTTGTGATGAGTCGCGGAGAACTGGTTCCAATGGCTGCCCTCATGGGCTTGCTGATCGGATCACTCCTGACCGTTGTTGCTGAACGTGTGCCGCAGGGAGGCTCGGTGGCGCCGCCGAGCCGATGCGGCAACTGCGGCCTGCGCATCGAGCCGCTCGTCTTGGAATTGGCGACCGCCTCGCTGTTCGTGATCTTCGCGCTGAAGTTCCACGACGATGGCGTGCTTCCGGCGTTCTGCATCTTGGCAGCGACGCTCGTGGTGCAGAGTTGGATCGATCTGAACACCCAAACATTGCCTCGGCCAATCACATTGTGGGGTACAGGGCTGGGTGCGATTGCACTGGCCCTTGCGGCGTTGGTCAATGGCGAGCCAGAACGCATTTGGATGGCAGCGCTCGGGGCGGGCATCGCCCTGGCGCTGATCGGTGGGATCTACTGGGGCAGCAGCCTGTACTACGGCAGTCCGAAGGGCATGGGTTGGGGCGATGTCGTGCTGTCACCGCTGCTCGGGATGTATCTCGGCTACCTCAACCCGGGCATCGTGGTGCCCGGCATCTTCTTTGGCTTCATCCTTGGTGCGGTGGTTGGTATCGGTGCGATCATCGGGGGCAAGGCGGGCAAGCAAACGGCACTGCCGTTTGGGCCTTTCTTGGCATTCGGCACCGTCATTGCGGTGTTCATCGGACAGCATTTCCTCGACCTCGTTCTTGCTCGCTGATCCCGGCGGCCGGGTCAGCCGATTTCCTTGACGCCACCTTGGACGCCATACCTAGCCGAGACCAAAGCGACGAAGCCGAAGGTGACACCGACGAACACGAGGACTGTGCCCATGGCGACCATCGGGTCCAACAGTGCGGGCGCAACCTTGGCCCTGGTGTCGATTTCACACTCGAGATAGCCGGTAAGCGCTCGAATGCCTTGGGCCACTGCCGGACGACGAGGTTCTTCGGTGGTTGCCCAGCCGCAGATGAGGCGGGATCGCCGAGGTGATCTTCAGGAGTTGGTAAGTGCCGGTCGCTGGTGCCTAAGCAGTAGCTGCAACAGAGATCAACGGACATGCGGCGTACCGCTACCGTGTCGTCATGCGCGTTCACCTCGTCGATGGCACCTACGAGTTGTTCCGTCAGCACTTCGGATCTGCGTCGCGCCACGGCAACGGACACCCGTTCGCTGCAGCGGCCGGCGTCGTCGCCTCCACACTGGCCCTCATTGAAGATGGCGCCACGCACGTCGCTGTCGCCTCTGATCACACGATCGAAAGCTTCCGTAACGACCTCTACGCCGGATACAAGACCGGCGAGGGCATGGACCCCGAAATCACCTTGCAGATTCCGGTCGTCGAACGTGCCCTGGTCGCCGCCGGCTTCACAGTCTGGCCAATGGTCACCCACGAGGCCGACGACGCGCTCGGTGCAGGTGCTGCTGTGGCAGATGCCGACGAACGGGTCGATCAGGTCTGGATCGTCACCGCCGACAAGGATCTCGGCCAATGCGTTAGCGGCGAACGCGTCGTGCAGTTCGACCGCCGCAAACGCGAGATCATCGACGAGGCTGGCGTCATCGAGAAGTTCGGCGTTTCCCCCGCCTCCATCCCTGACTATCTCGGCCTTGTCGGCGACACAGCCGACGGTTTCCCTGGCCTGCCGGGGTGGGGGGCTAAAAGTGCTGCGTTGGTGTTGGCCAAGTACGGCCATCTCGAGAAGATTCCAAAGTCGCCAGGCCAATGGGACGTGCCGGGGCTCCGCGGCGCCGCGAAGCTTTCCCAAACACTCAACGCTCAGTTCGACGACGCGTTGTTGTTCCGCCAGATTGCCACGATTGACCTCAATGTCGAGGTTGGCACCGTCGACGACTGGGCGTGGAATGGACCAACGGCAGAATTCGAACGAGTGGCCGACGAACTCGGCGCTCCTGGTCTCGCTGCCACAGCACGACGGCTCGCAAGCGGCGTCCCGCGATTCGCCGACTGAGGTAGTGACCAGGCTGTCTGCGGCACACCGACGATGCCGATGAAGGCTGCTACCTTCCGGTCCTGACCTGGTTCACGGGTGTCGATTGCACAGGACCCGGTCACCACCTCACTCGGCGCCTATGGGGCCGATGTGATCATGGTAGCCGCGAGACGGCGGCAGCAACACGGTCTCGATCGATCAGCTCCGGGTTTGTTCAGGGCGGCGGCCCGATAACATCCTCCACTGGTCCCGACCAACCCTGGAGGGGTGCGAGAGCGGCCGAATCGGCACGCTTGGAAAGCGTGTGAAGGGCAACCTTCCGAGGGTTCGAATCCCTCTCCCTCCGCCATGACTACCGCAGCGTTCGAGCCGGTTGACATCGACACCATGCAACTGGCAATCGACGAAGCGCGAGCTGCGCTTGAACACGACGACGTCCCCGTGGGCGCCGTGGTGTTGCGCAACGGCCAGATCATCGCTGCTCGACACAACGAGCGTGAGCTGACCGGCGACCCCACAGCCCACGCCGAACTGTTGGCGCTACGCGATGCGGCCCGCGAAGTCGGCCACTGGCGCCTCAACGACTGCTCACTGTTCGTCACGCTCGAACCGTGCACCATGTGCGCCGGAGCCTGCGTCAACGCTCGCTTGGGGCGGCTGGTCTATGCAACGCCCGACCCCAAAGCAGGTGCGTGCATGAGTAACTTCGGCATCCATGACGGCCAGGTGTTGAACCATCGCGTGCCGACAACAATCGGGCCGTGCGCCGATGAGGCGGCGGAACTGCTGCGCTCGTTTTTCCGCGCTCGCCGTTGACGGCCTCTGCTGGTGCGCTGGCGGGGTCGACCACGCAGATCAGCTCATCAAGAACGATCGCCAGCAGCGGCACCAGAACCCCGGGGCCGAGCTCGCAGCGAGTGGTGATGAAGCCAACGGTCCGCAGCGTTGCCAGCTTGAACGGAAGGTTCCGTGGGGCATCGAAATCACTGGTGGATATTCGCGCGCAGATTCCGCTCCAGAATTTTCACCGCTAACCTTGATAACGGAAGGCTGCCAGAGCGGACGAATGGGACAGTCTCGAAAACTGTTGAGGTCTTCTGGGCCTCCGTGGGTTCGAATCCCACGCCTTCCGCGCTGACGTTTGCGGGCGTCCACGGATCACGTCTGTGGACGCCCGCCGATGGCCAGGGTCGGCCCCACGCCGCTGCAATCACCCTCGGACCGAACAGCGAGGTGTAGATAGCTCATGCGGTCGTTCGTCGCAGCTGTTGTTTCCACGACGGATGACCGCGCCCTTTGATCCCCTTGTCAGCCGCAGACGGTCTCGGTGTCGGGGGCCTCGAGCTGAATCAGGTAACTGTGGATGGTGTCTTCGATGCAGCTGTTGACTCGGTAGCCGGTGTGCTGGTTTGCCTCGACGACCACGAGGCGACCGTCTTCGAGCGCTGCTGCCATACGGCGGCTGCTGTCGAGGGGCGTGCTCGGGTCACCGGTCGTGCCGACGACCACGATCGGGCCTGCGCCAACGCCAGTGACGTCGACCCGCGGATCAATGGCAGCAGGAAAGAAGCTGCACGTGTACGAGCCCGTGCTGTACGGGAACAGGCGGGGCGCCGCTCCAATCAGGACCTCAGCCTGTTGATCCGCTTCCTCGACGGTCAGCCGTTCCGGGTCGTCGGCGCACGAAATCGCCTGAAATGATTCGAGCAAGTTGCTGTAGGTCCCGTCGGCACCCCGCTGGTAGTAATCATCTTGGAGTGCAAGCAGCCCAGCTCCGTCGCCAGATTGGGCGTTGTTGAGTGACCGTTCGAGTTCCGGCCAGAACCGGTCCGAATACATTGCCCGAACCACACCGGTGACCGCGACGCCGAGGTTGATGTCAGCACGACCGCCCGGTCCCGGAAGCGGCGACTTGTCGAGTTGTACGAACAGCGCGTCAAAGGCGCTCTCCGCGTCACCGCCGTTGTGGAATGCACACGACGCAGTGGCGCTGCATTCGGCGAGGAACGTGTTCAAGGCATTCTCGAAGCCGATCCACTGTTGCAGCGTGCTCTCGGTCGAGTCGGCGTTCGGATCAGCGGCTCCGTCAAACACTGCTGCCCGCACCGTCGTTGGGAACAACGTGGCCCACACAGCCCCAAGCTCACTGCCGTAGCTGAATCCAAAGTAGGACACCTGGCCTTCGCCCAGCGCCTGACGAATCGCATCCATATCGCGCGCCGAGTTGTTGGTCCCGATGTACTGCAGTGCCCGGCCAACTCGTTCTTCGCAGCGCATCGCGAACTCTTCGGCAAGCCGAACGAGATCAGCCTTCTCGGAACTGTCGTCCGGGGTGATGTCACCGGTCGCGAAAAACTCGTCGTACTCCGCGTCGTCGATGCAATCGACGGCTCCGCCGCTCACCCCGGTGCCGCGTGGATCCCACCCGACCACATCGAATCGTTCCGTGATCGCTGGAAGGAACCAGCTCGTTGCGTTCAGCCCCATCGTGCTTGCCGGCGAACCGGGGCCGCCGTTGTTGACCAGAAGGGAACCAATCCGACCGTCAGGATCAGCTCGGTGCCGCGTCACATACAGCTCAATGGTTTCGCCCTGGGGATTGGCATAGTCGAGGGGCACTGTGAGCCGCCCCTCATCAACGTTCCCGCCCAGCTCAGTCCACTCAATTTCGTAGTCGAGCGGCTCCAGCGGAATGGCCGGCGGCGCCAGCGTGTCGCCCGGCTGTGCCGTGGTGAACATGGGCACCGTGGTGCTCGTCGGGATCGCGTTGATCTCGCGAGTCTTTGGTGCTGGCGGAGTATCGCTGCCAGTGCAACTGGTGATCACGAGCGCACCCGTCAGGAGTGCAGAGGTCCACCGCATGAGTGCACAGCGTACGAGCGGTTCCGCGGAGCAAGATCTTCGGTCAAATATCATTCAGTAAACGACAAGGACTATCAAAAACTGAGGCGCTGGCCGGCGGGGCGAGTCGTCCGACAACCCTTAGCGTGGTCAACATGCGGATGTCTCCCCACCACATGATGCCCGGCGACAAGGGCTCCCTCGACGGCGTCAAGCTGGCCGACGGCACGTTCCAGCGCGTCTGGGTATTCGCTCGTCCTTACCGTCGAACGATTGCCCTGTTTCTGACCGCCATTTTCGTTGCTGCGCTTCTCGCCTTGGTGCCTCCGTTCGTCGTGCGCGAAATCATCGACAACGCAATACCGAACAACGACCGCGACGCCATCAAGATGCTGGCGGCGATCGCTGTAATCGCGGCACTCACCGACGCTGGGCTTGCCATCGTGCAGCGCTGGTGCAGCTCAAGAGTCGGTGAAGGCCTCATCTATGACCTGCGCGGCGCTCTGTTCGCGAAGGTCCAACGCATGCCGATCGCGTTCTTCACGCGGACACCGACCGGATCGATCACGTCCAGATTGAGCAGCGATGTCGTCGGCGCCCAGTCGGCCGTCACAAGCACACTCGGCAGTGTGGTCAGCAATGTCATCGTGTTGACAACCACGTTGGCCGCGATGCTCGCCCTCGAGTGGCGGCTCACGCTGCTGACGCTGATCGTGTTGCCGCTCTTCATCGTTCCAGCGCGTCGGGTCGGCAGGCGGCTGCAGGGAATCTCGCGCGAGCAGATGGGCCACAATGCCGCGATGAACACCCAGATGACCGAGCGCTTCAACGTCTCTGGTGCCACCCTTGTCAAGCTGTTCGGCTCCGGTCCACGTGAGCGTGAAGCCTTCGAGAGTCGTGCCCGCGGTGTCCGTGACACCGGAATCCAGTCAGCGATCTACGGGCGAGTGTTCTTCGTTGCCCTCGGGCTGGTCGGGGCAATCGGCACCGCCGCCATTTACGGCATCGGTGCACTTATGGTCGTCGACGGCGACATCACCGCCGGCACGCTCGTTGCGCTGGCTGCTCTGGTCACGCGCGTGTACCAGCCGCTTACAGGGCTCACGAACGCACGCGTCGACCTGATGACATCAATGGTCAGCTTCGAACGTGTCTTCGAAGTGCTCGATGCGCCGGAGGCGATCCAAGAGAAGCCAGGTGCGATCGACCTCGTCGCCCCACGCGGTGGCGTCGAGTTCGACAACGTCATCTTCCGATACCCACCAGCTGCCGACTCGGCGATTCCCACGATGGAGCAGAACGCCGGCCTCGGCGGTGACACGGACCCGGACGTCGACGTGCTGCACGGCCTCACACTCACGATCGAACCGGGCGAAACACTCGCCCTCGTCGGGGCATCTGGAGCAGGCAAGTCAACCACAATCTCGCTCCTCCCCCGCCTCTACGACGTTACGAGCGGAGCGGTTCGTATCGACGGACACGACGTTCGCGACCTCACGCTCGATTCGTTGCGAGCCACAATTGGCGTGGTGTCACAGGACCCGCACCTGTTTCACGAATCGATCGGCGACAACCTTCGCTACGCCGACCAGTCAGCCACCGACGGCCAGGTCATCGCGGCGGCCAAGGCCGCTCGGATCCACGACACGATCGCCGCACTACCCGACGGCTACGACACCATCGTCGGCGAGCGTGGCTATCGGCTGAGCGGCGGCGAGAAGCAGCGGCTGGCGATCGCCCGCCTGCTGCTGAAGGATCCCGCCATCATCATTCTCGACGAAGCAACAAGTCACCTCGACAACGACAATGAAGCGCACATTCAAGCCGCGCTCGAACACGCGATGGAAGGACGCACTGCGCTCGTCATCGCGCATCGCCTGTCAACAATTCGCAGCGCCGACCGCATCGCATTCATCGAAAACGGGCGGATCGCCGAGATCGGTACACACAACGAACTGCTTGCAGCCGGCGGGCGCTATGCCCACCAATTGCAAGCAGGTGATCTCGTCGTTCCGAACTGAGCAATCACCGCTCGATCAGCGATTCAGCTTGCCGAAAGCGCTCATTTTTATCATCTGATGTTCGACCAAATCCAAGCGTCCTGGGGCCACAACGTCTGCATTCGATGTCAACACTGTGTACAGCCGACCTGGCAGAAACATGCTGAGGGGCAGCTCCTTCTCATTTCGCACACGGCCCGCACAGCTGCCACACTTCACGTGTGATCCAAGCAGCGGTGCGCGCCGCACAGGTCCCGCCATTTCATGCCATGGCAATGAGTCGAGCAGCAGGCGCCCGCGAGGCAGCCGGCCATCGCGTCATGCACCTTGAAGTCGGTCAACCTGCGACAGGGCTTCCCGAGACCGCCCGCCGGGCAGTGATCGGCGCCCTCAACAGTCCGCTCGGCTACACGAACGCAACCGGTTTGTCAGAACTCCGGGAACGTCTTGCCGATCGACACAACGGACTCGGTGCATCGGCGGCGCGGCCGCTCGATCGGTCCCGAATCGTGGTCGTCGCTGGGGCGTCCGCCGGATTCTCACTGGCCTTCCTCACGCTGTTCGAGCCCGGCCAGCGGGTCGGGGTCATCGAGCCGGGCTATCCCTGCTACCGGAACGCACTCATCGCACTTGGCATTGAGGCAGTGCCGATTCCCGTCGGACCCGAGAGCCGGTGGGCCCCGACTGCGAGACATCTGAGCGAAGCAGGTCATCTCGACGGGCTCGTGCTCGCCTCACCGTCGAATCCGACCGGAACGGTGCTGTCTGCCGACGCACTCGCCGAAGTCGCCCGTTACTGCGCCAACCACAACATCGCGATCGTTGCTGACGAGATCTACCACGGCATCATCGACGACGGGATCGCCCCGCCGATGCTCGACCACGCGCCCGACGCCATCGTCATCAACAGCTTCTCGAAGTACTTCTCGATGACGGGCTGGCGGATCGGTTGGATGGTGGTCCCCGACCATCTCGTCGCCGTCGTCGAACGCTTGCAACAGAACATGTACATCTGCGCTCCACACGTATCGCAAGTTGCTGCGCTGGCCGCCCTTGACGCAACTGAAGAGTTGGAGGGCCATGTTGCTCGGTACCGGGCCAACCGGCGAGTGATGCTGTCTGGCCTGGGTGCGGCAGGAATCACCGACATCGCACCGGCCGACGGCGCGTTCTACATTTATGCCCACGTCCCACAGTTCACGACCGACATCGGGTTGTCGTCGATGGACCTTTGCCAGCGATGGCTCAAAGAACTTGGTGTGGCCTGCACTCCCGGTATCGACTTCGACCGAGCTCGCGGGCACCAGTACATCCGTTTCTCCTACGCCGGCGAGGCCCCCGACCTCGACGAAGCGTGCTCGGCGATCGCGAGCTGGACACCATGAGTCGACCGCCCGGCGAACGGACCGGGCCACTGGCCGACCTGCGAGTCATCGACATGTCGACGGTGCTGGCCGGGCCGAACTGTGCGCGCTACCTCGCCGACTTCGGCGCCGACGTGATCAAAGTGGAGCGACCGGGCGGCGACAGCCTGCGCAACATGGCCTGGCGCGACCCGCGCGACGGCGAGGGCTTGTGGTGGAAGCTGGTCAACCGCAACAAGCGGACGGCCGTGCTCGACGTGAAAGACGACGCCGACCGCGCCACCTTGCTTTGGCTCCTCGACGAGGCCGACGTGCTCGTAGAAAACTCACGTCCGGGAACGCTCGAGCGGCTGGGCATCGGGCCGGATGTCTTGTTGGCTCGCAACCCAAAGCTGGTCATCACACGAGTGTCCGGGTTCGGCCAAGACGGGCCGTACGCCTCCCGTGCGGGCTTCGCGACAATTGCCGAGGCCATGTCCGGGCTCGTCGCCCTGTCCGGTGAGCCGGGAGGTCAGCCGCTCCTCCCACCGATTGCGCTGACCGACGAAGCGACGGGCCTGTGCGCCGCATTCGCCACCATGGTCGCACTGCACTCGGGTGTCGGCCAGGTCGTCGATGCAAACCTATTGGAGACGATGTTCCACATGATGGGGCCGCTTGCCTCACTCTTCGCGGTGGCAGGCGAACAACAGCCTCGGCTCGGCGCGGGCCTGCCGTACACGGTGCCGCGAGGGACGTATCAGTGCAGCGACGGCAAGTGGGTCGCGGTATCGACGAGCAGCGATTCGGTGGCGGCCCGGGTGCTGGACCTGCTCGGTGTCAAAGACGACGAGCGATTCACGACCTTTGTCGGACGCACCGAGCATCGTGCAGATCTCGAGGCGATCATGACCGACTGGTGTGTACTGCGGACGCAGGCCGAAGTGGTCAATGCATTCACTGCAGCCGATGCGGCGATCGGCCCAGTTCTCGACATGGCCGAGATCGCCAGCGACCCCCACTATGCACATCGGGGCACCATCGAAACCGTTCCAGACGGCTTGGATGGCACCCCGATGCAGAGTGTGATCGCTCGATTGTCTGCCACACCCGGATCGCTCAGGTGGGCGGGCCGAGGCCTCGACGCTGATGGCGACGAGATCGCAGCACGCGGCTGGGACAGTCGCTAGGACCGATCAGCCGCGGCGACTCATTCGCTCGGTGCGTCTTCGCCCGGAATGATCGTCTCGGCGGCTTCGCTGACCTCGTCGTACTTGCTTTCGACGTCGTCAGGGATCTTGTCGCTGTTGGCCTCGACGGCGTCGTCGGTCTTGTCCTTGGCCTTGCCGAACATACCTTTTACCTTGTCAAACAAACCCATGGTGTTCTCCCTCGTCGTTGCTCAGCCTCGCAATTTGCGGGGTTGCGGCTATGACTGTACCCCGATCGGGCAGCTGACGCCCGTGCCTCTGATCCCGCAGTAGCCGTTCGGGTTCTTGGCGAGATACTGCTGGTGATACGGCTCGGCGTAGTAAAAGTCTGTTTCGAAGTCGATCGATCCGACTTCGGTGGTGATCTGACCCTTGCGCATCGCGTCAAGGCCATCCTGCATGCGAACCCTGGTCGCTTCGATAACCGGGAGCTGGCTCGGCTGCGTAGCCCACACACCGGTGCGGTACTGACTGCCGATGTCGTTCCCCTGGCGCATTTCCTGGGTGGGGTCGTGCTCTTCCCAGAAAACCTGCATAATCCGCTCGAAGCTGATCACTGCCGGATTAAACACAATGCCGACGGCCTCAGCGTGGCCCGTACGGCCTGTGCAGTTCTCTTCGTAAGTACAGTTCGGCGTGAAGCCACCGGCATACCCGGCAAAGGTCGAGTAGACGCCCTCGAGCTGCCAGAAGAGCCGCTCGGCGCCCCAGAAGCAGCCCATTCCGACAACGGCAATCTCCATGCCGTCGGGCCAGGGACCCGCGAGCGGGTTGCCGTTGACGAAGTGTTCCTCGGGCACCTGCATGACTTCGTCACGGCCGGGCAGGGCCTCGTCAGGGGCGATCATGGCCGAGTGCATGGCATCAGGATACGCAAGTCCAGTTCGCCAGACCTGTTTGCGTGACGAAATTGGTTGGGATGAGCACCAATTTCGTCACGCAAACAGCTGGCGGCACTCGTTACGGTCTGCAGAGTGACGATTCGGGACATGGTCGAGGCCGATCTGCGGCAGGTATTCGAGATCAACCAGGACAATGTGCCCAAGGTCGGGGACCTCGACCTCGGGCGACTGCGATTCATCGTGAACGAGTGTGCTGCGCGACTCGTCGTCGAAGCCGACGGAGCAGTTGCCGGGTTCTGCCTCGCGCTCGCGCCCGGTTCGTCCTACGACTCCATCAACTACGCGTGGTTCATGGAGCGCTACCCCACCGACTGGTATCTCGACCGCGTGGCTTTCAATGCCTCGGCACAAGGCAAGGGTCTCGGGAGTTTGCTCTACACCGAGGTCGAGCGTCGGCTGACCGCTGCTGATGCAACAGGGCTCACGCTCGAGGTGAACATCGACCCGCCGAACGAACCGTCACTTGCGTTCCACAAGAAGCACGGCTTTGTCGAAGTCGGCCAGCAAACGTCGCACGGCATCGAGGTCAGCCTCATGCGCAAGCCGTCAAGATAGTTACGAAAGGGGCCTGACCCCATCCGTAACTATCTGCGGTCTTGGAGGAACTTGAAGTGCGCGCGGGTCGATGCGACGTGGTCGGTGTCGATGTCGGCAAAGATCGTGGTTTCGGTCCCGGCAGCGTGGACGAGTACTTCGCCAAGCGGGTCGACGACCATGCTGTCGCCGCAGTGGTCGAGTTGCCCGGTGCGCTGGCCGTCGGCATCGACGGCGCCGTCACGGCCGACCCGGTTGACCGCCACGAAGTACGCCTGGTTTTCGATGGCGCGGGCCCGGGCAAGCGTCTGCCAGTGGTGGCGCCGCTTCGCCGGCCAGTTGGCCACCAGGAGATATGCGTCGGTGTTTTCGGCCAGCGCCCAGAACTCGTTGGCAAATCGCAGGTCGTAACAAACAAACAGGCTGACTCGGACGCCTTCAATCTCGACGGTCACAAAGTCGGTTCCGGGCCGGACGTAGGCATCTTCGCCGCCATGTGAGAACGGATGGATCTTGCGATAGCGGTGCACGGTGCCGTCAGGGCCCGCCAGCACAAACACGTTGCTGACGCGTTGATCCTCAGCCGGTGCGTCTGGCGCGATCTCGGCGCACGACCCTCCGACCCACACACCATGCGCGGCTGCCTGAGCGACAAGGAACTGGCTCGACGGGCCGCCCTCTGGTTCAGCGATTGCCGGGTCACTGAAGAAGAAGCCAGTCGAAAATGTCTCGGTGAGCAAAACGAGACGTGCTCCCCCGGCCGCCGCCGCAGCAATCCTTGGCGCGAGCATCGCGAAGTTGGCGTCGCGGTCGAACCAAACAATGTCGTGTTGGATGGCAGCGACCCGGAGTGTGGTCATGAGGCAAATCCCTTCGCAAGAGCATCGGCCGCTGCATTGATGATGTGCATCTGTTTGCAGTAGGCAAACCGCACCATGTGGCGGCCGTTGTCAGGCCGAGCGTAAAACACCTCGTTCGGTACGGCAACGACGCCCGCTTTGGCGGGGAGCTGCCGACAGAACTCGTAACCATTACCACGCGGGTCGATCGGGCGGATGTCGACCGTGGCGAAGTAGCTAGCCTCCGGCTTGAACACGGTGAAGCCGACATCGGTCAGCGCATCGCAGAGCCGGTCCCGAGTAGCCTGCAGACCGGCCCGCAGACCTTCGAAATAGGAATCGGGGAGACGCAGGCCGACGGCCGTGGCGGGGTGAAACGGCCCGCCGTTAACGAACGTGAGGAACTGCTTGGCAGTTCGGGCTGCGTTGACCAGGTTGGCCGGACCGGTCATCCAACCAATCTTCCAACCAGTGGTATGGAACGTCTTGCCGCCTGACGAGATGGTGAGGGTCCGCTCAAACATGTCGGGCAGCGTGCACATCGGGACGTGTTCACGACCGTCGAACGCAAGGTGCTCGTAGACCTCGTCGGTGACGACCACGAGGTCGTGCTCGATCGCAAGGCCGGCGATCACCTGGAGCTCCGAGCGGGTAAACACCTTGCCGCTCGGATTGTGCGGCGTATTGAGCATGATCAGCTTGGTCTTGGCGCTGATCGCGCTGCGTAACTCATCGGGGTCGAACACGTAGCTGCCGTCGGCGTCGGGCGACAGCAAAACAGGGACAGCGACGGCGCTGGCCAGAGCGATATTTGCGCGGTAGCTGTCGTACATCGGCTCGAACACGACAACCTCGTCACCCGCGTCGAGCATGCCGAGGAGCGCACTGGCGATTGCCTCACTGGCGCCGGCAGTGACAACGATTTCGGAGGCAGGGTCGAGTTCGATGCCGTAGAAGCGCTGCTGGTGTTCCGCGATTGCCTCGCGCAGCACGGGCATGCCGGGCAACGGCGGGTATTGGTTGCCACCCGAGTTGATCGCGTCGATCGCAGCGTCGAGCACGGCGCGCGGCCCGTCTGTGTCGGGAAACCCCTGTCCGAGATTGATCGCTCCGGTCTCGGTGGCGAGTGCCGACATCTCGGCGAAAATTGTTGTGCCGAATCCGTTCAGCTTCGAAGTCATCACGTCAACGGGAGCAGCCACGTTGAAAGTGTAGGAGAGCTGCCTCGGCGACTCGGCGCTCGGCTCCGAGAACTTCGTCGTCAGCGCGAGACTGACGTGCGACGATCGGCCGGAAGCTCCCTTTCGGCATCGATAATCGAAGCCAGCCGGTGCGCGACACCAATGATTCTGACCTCATCCATCTCGGCCCCGGCTGGCACGCCGACGGTGGCCAGTCGTCCGTCCGGAGAGGTGTCGTCACCGGAACCGCACGGCGTGAGAAATTCAACAGAAATGTCTGTGCATCGGACCAACTACCCCTCGTTTGGCCTAAGAGACGAGCCGAAAACGACCGCGGCCCCCGATGAACGGGGGCCGTGGCAAGCGCGCCCGGAGAGAGTCGAACTCCCAACCGCTTGATCCGTAATCAAGTGCTCTATCCATTGAGCTACGAGCGCATGTATGTGAGTGAACAGTCTAAGCGGAAAGTCAGAAGACGCGACCAGAAGATTGTCTGGGCCCAATCACGGATTTCGCTCTCAAGAATCCGCCGGCACCGTCGATCAACCCTGTCGATAGCTCAGAAGCCCCAGGGGGCCCAGCCGCCAGCACGCTGGTAGAGTTCGTAGGCCGCACGGGCATTGGTCGCCGGGTCGTACAACTGCTGGCCGTCGGTGACGCCGATGTCGTCGAGCCAGCTCCGATGAACCTTCCAGTAGATCTGGAAGAGGCCGTAACAGCAAGCGTTCTTGGCGGTCGGCACGAACCGGCTTTCGCGATATGCGATCGCGATCGCACGCTCTTCGAGTTCGTCTGGCCAGACGTCGCGGATGATCTGCTTGACCTCGCCCGGCGTGGAGTGCGTACTCGACGGCGTCGTGGTGGTCGGCACAGTGGTGGGTGGCGTGGTGGTCGGCGGTGCCGTAGCCGTCGGTGGCACAGGCGTGGTGGCGCCGGCCGGCAAACAGATCGACGTACCGGGGTAGATCGGTGTCAACGACGTCGCTCCGTTTACTTCGAGTAGTTCAGCGAGCGGAACTTCAGCCGCGTCGGCGACACGGATCCAAAAGTCACCGGCGACGACCTCGTAACCGATGGCACAGATCCGCTCGACTCGCTCAGCCGGTGCGTGAGCCCCGGCTGCGTCGAGCGCGGCGCTGCCGTTTGTGGGCGTCGTTACCGGGTCGGCCGACCGTGCGGCTGCGACGGGTTCGGTGTTGAGTGCAGCGGCTCCGGCCACCGCTCCCGTCTGCGTGTTCACTGGAACGGCAGGCGGCAGATCGTTTGGATCGAGTTGGCCAGTCGGCACCTCGGCGATCGGCCCGTCGGCGGCCACAGCGTCGACTCTCAGCGGGTAGAAGGTCGCTGTCAACTCGCTCGACGATGACGACTTGATCAGCGATTCTGTACTACTTCCACGGAAGCTCGACAGGACAGGAACCAGGAGTGCGGCAACGAATGCCACGACACCGAGGCGCGTCAGCAGCGGATCAACGCCGGGCGATTTGGTCCGGCCGGTTACGACGGGGGCTGGAGCAAATTCGGCGTCCCAGCCTTGCGGATCGGCGTCGGCGACTGGATCCGTCCGAGGCGTCGTCGGCGTCATGGCCGTATCGCCGTAGGTGTAGTCGAAGTCATCGAGATCGTCGAACATGTCGGCTGACGGTTCAACAGGGCGGGCGGGTGCAGAGCGCGCGGGTTCGGGTCGGACGATGCCGTGCTCGCGAGTAGGGTTGGCGCCGCTCGACAACAACTTCGACCAGCGACGCTTGATGCGTTGGCCGGGCCGCTCGGCTCCCAGGTCCAGCGGCACTGTCGACTGATGGATCGATGCGTCAGCGCGCAGGACGCGGGTGGTCGGTTGCGTGTCGGCGCGGCCCGACCAGTCGGACTGGCTGCCCCAGAAATCGTCATTGCTGGCACTCATCAACGGACTGTCTAGCCGGTTCGTCATCAAACCGCAACGTTGCTGTCATGTCGACGACATGCTTGTAACTTGTCCGATGCGGAGCCCACCCGGCGCGTCGATCCCGCAACCCCGGGAAGAAACGGAGCGCTTTCCGCCTCAAATCGCGCCGAGTTTGGCGAATGGACTCCGAGGTCAATGCCTGAGCAGGGTGACCTCGAGGTCGAAAACGCGGAAAGCCGGCCCGCTCGCACGCGCCGGTCTTCCATGGCGGAGAGGGTGGGATTTGAACCCACGGACCCCGGAGGGTCAATGCCTTAGCAGGGCATCCCATTCGGCCGCTCTGGCACCTCTCCTGGGAGAGTCGAGCATAGCCCGATATCGTGAAACGCGGAACGGTGGCAGAGCGGACGAATGCACCCGCCTTGAAAGCGGACGAACTGAAAGGTTCCGGGGGTTCGAATCCCCCCCGTTCCGCCAAGACAGAGCACGCTGACCTCGTGTGTTTCGGTTCGCAGGCTGTCAGACGTGGCACTATCTGACACCGTCTCGTGCCTGAATCGACGACCAGAATCTCTTTTCAACTTTCAATTGCAGCGCGCTCACAAGCGTGACAATGCGACGTCCACGCAGGGGCGTGCCAGCGCCCGAGCGTTCGATTCGTGGGAAACCGAAAGTCAATTCCCTCCTCAGATCTGACGGGCTCTGATGTGCTCTCGGATTATTGGATGCCATCCTCGGTCGGGGGCGAGGACCTCGAGGTCGCGCTCACCAGCGAGGCACTTCGCCAGTTCGTCCTCGCGGGTGGAGATGTCGGCGGGCGGCGTTCCGTCCGGGAATGCACGTCGCCATGGATACCGAGTGTCGACGATCGAGACGTGACGCCTCCCACGCTGCCGTCGGTGCTGTAGGACAGCTCGAAGGGCTGCCAGGCTGCGACCGTGGTGTCGGGAACCGCGACGACCAACCCGAGAGGAGCACGAGTTCCCGACTCTTCGAACACTTCCCACACGACGTGCGCAGTGAGCGCATCGGTGTCCAAGTCGACCGCTTGCGCCTCGTCGGCGATGGCCCGGCCCCGCTGCGTCAGCGCTGCAACACGCGCACAGCGTCGGGCGGGATTTCGATGCCGACCTGCGTGCCCGGTGTGGGCACCGTCATCGCTCCGTCGTTCGCAACGACCACCTGCAACTCGTGGCCCGACACGTCGACGCGGATTTGGGTGGTCGCTCCGATGAACACGACATCGGTGACCGAACCGGCGACGACACCGTCGTCGACCGACGTGAAACGGATTCGTTCGGGGCGCACGAAGGCCGTGCAGTCGCCGGTCACGTCGCCCGTCGGCCCCGCGATGCTGCGACCGCTGATCTTGATGGTTCCAGGCGTCGTCACACGCGCCGGGAACAGATTTGCGAGCCCGAGGAACTCCGCGACGTAGGTCGATGTCGGTGAGTCGTACACCTCGCGGGGCGTGCCGACCTGCTCGATCTCGCCCGCATGCATCACGGCGAAGCGGTCGCTCATGGTCAGCGCCTCCTCCTGGTCGTGCGTGACATAGACGAAGGTGATCCCGACCTCGCGGTGCAGCTCCTTCAGTTCGAACTGCAGGGCGCGTCGCAGTTTTGCGTCGAGCGCACCGAGTGGTTCGTCGAGCAACAGCACTCGCGGCCGGAGAACGAGCGCCCGAGCGAGTGCGACCCGTTGCTGTTGTCCGCCCGACAACTGGTGCGGCTTGCGTCGGGCGTACTCGCCGAGGCGAACGAGATCGAGCGCATCGGTCACCCGCGAGGCGCGTTCGGATTTCGAGCAGTGCTGGAACCGGAGTCCGAAGCCGACGTTGTCGGCGACCGACAGGTGCGGAAACAGCGCATAGTTCTGGAACACCGTATTGACCGGACGTTTCTCCGGCGGAACGTTCGCGATGTCCACCCCGTCGATTCGAACCGAACCCGACTCGTTCGACTCGAACCCGGCAATCAGCCGCAGTGTGGTCGTCTTCCCGCAGCCCGATGGTCCGAGCAGTGAGAAGAACTCACCGGATTCGATCGAGAGGTCGATCCCCTTCAGGACCGGCTGCTCACCGTACGACTTGGTCAGATCGACGAGATCGATGCGGCCGCCGCGCTGTGTTTCCGTCGGCGACTCCGTGAGCATCGGAATTGTCTACCGCGTCCGCTCGTCGGACGCCAGGGCCGATCGGAGATTTTCGTGCACGAAGTAGACCCCGCGTTCTTCGAACGTGGCGAGCACTCCGTCGGCGTCGAGCCCTGCGTCGTGCGAACGCTGCACCGCCTCGCAGATGTCGACGTCCTGCTGATGCACGATCGCGTGGGCCCGCAGGTTGTCAGCGAGCCCGTCTCCGCGACGGCCAGGGAGGGCGTACAACCGCCGCTCGACCACCGTGCGATTCGGCCCCACCGGCTCCATCCACATGGCGAGGATTGCGTCGGGGAAGATGTTGATCATCGCATTCGGCCAGATTGTGAGGTACGAGCCGACGTCGTAGGGGCGCGTCGTGTCGGCGTCGAAGAGCCGCTCCCAGCCGGGCTCCCCGGGGAGCAACGAATGCCGAATCTGCTCGTCGTCGGCGGAGCCGGGCCGCAGGGGACGATCCCACGCGTACAGGACGGGTCCGTCGCTGACCATCGGATAGTCCTCGGTTGATGTCGTGTCGATCTCCGGATGCACGAAGGGCGTGTGGTAGTTCTCCGAGTAGTTCTCGAGGAGCGCCTTCCAGTTGAACCGGCGTTCGTCCGTCTCGCTCAGCACGAGCGTCATCTCCTCGATGGGGCACCGGTCGACCGCCGCCGCCAGTGGACCAAGATCGAGGGTCGCATCGGGATCGGCGAGGTTGACGAAGACCAGGCGTCGCCACGTCGCGACGCCGATCGGTTCGAGTGAGTACTCGTCGAGATCGAAGTCGGCGGGCGCGCCGACGCCCTGTGCCTTGGCGAGCGACCCGTCGAGCCGGTAGAGCCACGAGTGGTAGGGGCACCGAATCAGTGGCCCCTCGTTCGTTTCACCCTCCTCGCACAGCGGCGCCGCGCGATGGCGACACACGTTGAGGAAGCCGCGCAGTGCACCGTCGCGGTCCCGGACGAGCAAGATCGGGATTCCGCCGACCGTGCGCCCCGTCCAGGAGCCGGCCGGTGGGATCTCGTCGGTGACCCCTGCGCAGACCCAACCGCTCCGGAACACTGCGCGACGCTCGGTTGCGAAGAAGTCGGGATCGGCGTACCACGCGGCGCACAGCGTGCGGGCGTGGGCGATGCCAGGCGGGTCGGGGATCTCCCGCGGCATCGTGACATCGCTGATCGTCACGTCACCCCACCGACTTCGAAGAGCGCCGACACCTCGTCTCCCCGTCGGCTCAGCACGTCGGCGAGCTGTTCGGTGTTCGCGACGAGGCGCTCGCAGTCGGCCGAGGTGTGCGCGACCGAGAGAGTCCACGACTCGCTCTTCGCCCATGGTGCGATGAAGACACCGTTGTTGTGTTGGATCAGGTAGTTGAGGTGGCTAATCGCCGTGTCGATCTCGAGAAACTCGCGGTAGTTGGTCGCCGGCTTGTCGTGCACGACCACAGAGCCCTTGAACCCGTGCACGATCCCGTACGACTGGATGCCGTGAGCGCTGAGCGCTGCCGTGCAGCCGTCGAACAACTGGCGACCCAACGCCTCGGCCGCGGCATACGTGTCGGGCGTCAGCACTTCGGTCAGGACCGCACGGGCCGCCGCCATCGTGAGCGGGTTGTCGTTGAACGTGCCGACCTGGTCGTAGCGGCCGTCGGAAATCGCGCTCATCACCTCGGCGGTGCCGCCGATCGCGCCGCACGGCACACCCCCGCCGAGCGCCTTTGCCAGACAGATGATGTCCGGGCTGACACCGAACAGTTCGGTCGCGCCGCCCCATGCGACCACGAGCCCGGTCTTAACCTCGTCGAAGGTGAGCAGGGCGCCATGGCGATGCACGAGGTCACGGAGCCCCGCGAGGTATCCCGCGTGTGGGGGAATGATTCCGGCGTTCATCATCATCGGCTCGATGATCATCCCTGCGATCCGACCCGGGTGGTCGGCGAAGACGCGCTCGACGGCCGCGAGGTCGTTGAACGGGACGATCCGAACCAGGTCTGCAAAGGCCTGCGGGATCCCCGGGCCGGCCTCACGACTGGGGTCGTCGACGGGTCCGAGGTCGCCGAGCGAGCGCCAGAGCGAGACGTTCACCAGGTCGTGATGACCGTGGTACGAGCCCTCGACCTTGATGATCAGATCGCGTCCGGTGATCGCCCGCATCAGGTGGATGGCGTCCATCGTGGACTCGGTCCCCGAGTTGTTGAACCGCCACAGTGGCAGCCCGAACCGGTGAGCGAGTTCCTGTGCGACGACGATCGAGTCCTCGGTCGGTTGCGCGAAGTGCGTGCCCATGGTGACGCGGCGCTGCACGGCATCAACCACGGCGGGGTTGGCATGACCGACCACGTTGACGCCGTACCCCGCGTGCGTGTCGACGTACTCGTTGCCGTCGACATCCCAGACGTGGCTCCCTGCGCCGTGACTGATCCACACGGGAAACGGGCGCGTGCTCGACCAACTCGACGTGACGCCGCCTGGCATGACGGCGAGCGCCTGTTCGTACAGCTCGTTCGAGCGTCGATTCCGCGCCATGAACGTCGCCTCTTCGGCGAGGATCCGTGCGTCGATTGCGGTCGTTGCGGTCGTTGCAGACATGTTGTCTCCTTGTCCTGACTGATCAGTCAGTCTAGACTGTCTGTCGAGATCGAGCAACGAAATCCCCGAGCTTGCGGACCCACCACGCAGCCGGACCACACAACGGATCAGGAAGTCACCACGCAGATGTCGGCATCATCACCAACACCCACACTCACCCGTGCCGACTACATCTCTGCGGACGTCTTCGAACTGGAACGCCGGCGCATCTTCCACGGGGGGTGGTTCTTCGTCGGCCACGTCGCGTCGATTCCTGCCGGATCGTCACGCGTGCTCGACGTCGCCGGTGAGCAGGTCATCGTCACCTGCACCAGGGCGGGACAGTTCCACGCCTTCGCGAACGCCTGCCGCCACCGCGGCGCGATGTTGGTCGACCCGACCGACCCGACGGTGGTCGCTCCCGAGTGTGGGGCAGCGTCCATCCAATGCCCGTATCATGCGTGGACCTACGGGCTCGACGGTCGACTCCTCGCCACCCCACGGGTCGACCGCGACGACGTCGACCGCGACGCGACCGGGCTGTGGGCGTATCGAGCTGACGTCTGGAACGGCTTGGTCTTCGTCTCGCTCGCCCACGACGTGGCCCCGTTACGCGAGTGGCTCGTCGAGTCGAATCCCGCACTCGTCGGATTCGAGCACCTTGCGATCGCGGACATGGCGTTGGTGCAACGGACCGCATCGTCGGCTGCAGCAAACTGGAAGATCGTCGTCGAGAACTACCAGGAGTGCCTGCACTGCCCGGTCGTGCACCCCGAACTCGTCGAGGTGATCCCGCACTACCGAACCGGAGAGGTGGTCGATGCGGCGCGTCCCGACGGAGCTGTCGAATTCCTGAACGGGGCCAACAGCTACATGCAGGCGAGTACGGGAGCTGCGGAACTCCCGCTCCTTCCCGGTGTCGCGCCATCCGACGAGGGCGTCTACAACGGAACGAGCGTCTTTCCCAATCTGTTCTTCGACCTCACGGCGTCGGGCCTTGTGCTCACGACGCTCTTCCCGGTCGATCCCGACCGCACCCTGATCGTCGGGGAGTACCTGTTCGCGCCCGAGGTCGCAGCGTCGTCCGAGTACGACCCGACCGACGAGATCGCCTTCAACGAACTGATCGGCGCACAGGACATCGCCGTGTGCGAGCGGGTCCAGCGCGGGGTCGCATCGCGTGCCTTCACGACCGGGATTCTGACCACCAAGGACGATGCTGTCGTCGACTTCGACCGACAGTACCGGTCGGCGATGGACCCGCTTGCGCACCCGTTCCAAATCACCTAACGTCACTGCAATCATCTGACCCGGCGGCGGGTCAGATCAACTGAAACTGGGGAATCCATGGCCACTGACCGCCGACAGTTCATTCACCGCAGCGCCCAGTTCGGCGTGCTCCTCGGGGCCGGGGTCCCGCTGCTCCAGGCCTGCGGGAGCAGCGACAGCGGCGGCGACTCGAAGGCCGTGACCGACGCGATCGAGGACGGGCTCAAGCCGGAAGGCGGCCCGCTGCGAATCCTCAACTACGCCGACTATGTCAACCCCGACACCGTGGCCTCCTTCGAAGCGCAGTACGGCGTGAAGATCGAGATCACCACCTTCGACGTCGACGCCGAAGCGGTCACGAAGCTGGCCAACGGGTCGGTCGAGGTCGACGTGTTCCAGTCGGCGGCACCGAACACCCTCGGCCGGCTGATCGCCGGCGGCCTGCTGCAGCCCCTGAACGCGTCGTACATCCCGAACAAGGCCAACGTGCTGCCGACGTTCGACAACCCGTGGTACGACGAGGGCTCCGCGTACACCGTGCCCTACACCGTCTTCTCGTCCGGCATCGGCTACCGCACCGATCGCATCGACCCCGCCAAGGTCGAGGAGTTGGGCTGGGAAATCCTGTGGGACCCCGAGTACAAGGGCGTCACGTCGATCCTCGACGACTATCGCGAAGGGCTCTCGATGGCGCTGCTCCGTCGGGGCATCACCGACGTCAACACCACCGACAAAGCGTTGATCGAGCAGGCCGGCGCCGACCTCGGCGAGCTCACCGGGCTGATGAACATCAAGGTCAACATCGAGGGCTACAAGGACATCCCCGAAGGCGCGACGACGCTCGCGCACACGTGGAGCGGCGATCTGTTGGCGGGCGCCTACTCATACCTGCCTGAGGGCACCGACCCGTCGGTGCTGGGCTGGTGGTATCCGTCGGACGACGTCGGCGTCGTCAACAACGACTGCATGACCGTGACGGCGAATGCGAAGAACCCCGTGCTCGGCCATCTCTGGATCCATCATCATGCAAGCGTA
>FLOH01000581.1_pt1 | contig 72865 bp, 81 predicted proteins | sample 756751 | NCBI WGS metagenome assembly FLOH01 (sample SAMEA4026879, study PRJEB14308) | marine metagenome | biome: coastal water; material: water | depth 74 m
ACCTTTCAACTCCGGGTGGTAAAGTTCTTAATCCAGGGTTTTTAATATTTAAACTTGTTTGCATTTAAAATTATTATTACGTAATTTTATAATACTAATTGATTAGGTAAAATAGAGTATTAATAAATAATAGATATAATTAATGTAAATATCTAGTATTGACTCATATTTCAAATAGGAACATAGTTGATCAAAACATAATATTAAGGAGAGAGAATATAATGAAAAAAATAATATCATTAATATCCGCTCTAGTTATTTCAGTAGTAAGTTTTACTGGAGTTTCTAACGCAGCAGATAGTAAAAAGCCGATCGTAATTCCTACTCATAACTGGTCAAGCCAAATTGTAATGGCTCACGTTATTGGTGGAATTTTCGAGAGCATGGGTAACAACGTAAAGTACGTAAACACTGACTCACAAGCTGTATATGAAGCAATTCGTATTGGTGATGTGGATATATCACACGAAGTTTGGGAATCTTCTTTTGGTAAATCATTTACCGTAGCCCTAGATAAAGGTGGAATAGTAGATTGGGGAGATCACGAAGCAAGAACTCTTGAGGATATGGGATATCCAAACTGGGTTGCTGCCAAAGGGTTATGCCCAGGACTTCCAGACTGGACTGCTTTGAAAAATCCTGATTGTGCTAAAAATTTCACAACACCTGACTCAGGTGGAAAAGGAAGAATGCTAGAAGGTCCACAAACTTGGCATGGAGATTTGATGCCTCAAAGGGTGGATGCTTTAGGCTTAGGAGATCTTTGGACAGTTAAATTCGCTGGAAGTGCAGATGCACTTTGGGCTGAATTAGTATCTGCTGAAAAAGAAGGAAGAGGAACTATCATCTTTAACTGGACACCAAACTTTACAGATGGTGCTGGTTTTACATTTATAGACTTCCCTCCATATACTGCTGGCTGTAGACCAGAAGATGGTGGTGATGGTAAATGTGGTTCGCCAGATGGTTATTTGAAAAAAGCTGTAAATGTAAATTTTCCAAAAACTCATCCAGCTGCTGCAGCAGCGTTTAAAAAAATGTCATTCTCTACAAGTCATATTGGAGCAATGGCAGCTTTAGTTGATCTTGGCAAATTGACTCACGAAGATGCAGCCAAAAAATGGCTTGCAGACAATAAGTCTGTTTGGGAAGCTTTTACTAAATAAGCGTAAAAGTAAATAATTTAAATCTCCCCCAATATAATTGGGGGGGATTTTTTTGTAAGAGGTATTTCTATAAATCTTTAGATTATAAATAAAAAAGTTAAACAAATGATAAAATATTTTTTTTATACATCATTGAGTTTGTTAGTTTTTAATTTTTCTTTAGCGCAAGACATAAATATACAAGAAGATGTTAAGCTTATTTTTGAGTGTGAGTTAGAAAAGAAAATTATTAAGAATTCAGAATATAATTACCAAACATTTTTAGCCAAAGATTTGGAGGATCAAGATTTAGATAAATTTCAAATTGATGCAAAACAACCTGAAACACTTTTGATTAATGGATTATCATTATTCCTTTCAAAAAATAGTGAACTAAATGTTAAAATAGTAAATAAAGAAGTAGTTTTATTTAAAGCTATTGATAAAGAAAAAAATTACTCAGAGTCTGGTATAATCAATAGAAAATCAGGCGAATTAGTCCATGAAATTACAAGAGACATGAAAAATGAAAACTCAGAAAAAGACATTTCTTTTTATTCATGTAAAAAAAATGAGAAAAAAGTGTGATTTTTTTTTATCTAATTTTGTGTAAAATATAGTAATGAAAAAATACCTCATTTGTATTATTTTAAGTTTTTTAATTACTACTATAGCCCTAGCTCGTAGCACAGGATGTAAGGAAGGAAACTGTGAAAATGGCTATGGAAAATGGGTTTATACAGACAAAACCACTTACGAAGGTGAATGGATTGAAACACAAAAACAGGGTCAGGGAACCGAAACTTGGCCTAATGGATACATTTACAAAGGTGAATTTAAAAATAGTGAGTGGAGTGGTCAAGGAATTTTAACTTTTCCTGACGGTTCAACTTATGAAGGAGAATGGGCTAATGGCTTCATGAATGGAGAAGGAAAGTTTACTTGGTCCGATGGAAAAGAAAAAATAGGAATTTGGAAGAATGGTAAATTACAGCAATAATTTAAATAATGATGCAAAAAAAATATTTAAATAAAATAAAAAACCTACCTGAATCGGTCAGGCAATTTGGTGGCCTTATTACAACTTCAATCATAGTAATTTTATCTTTTGCAATTCTTAATCTTTATTTTGGTCAAGGTGATGAATTAGTAAAAAAAATGAAAATAGAAGAAGCAAGAATTGCACAGGAAAGAAAACTGAGCGAGCTTATTTCAAGTCTTCCCTCAGGTATTTTGGTAACTTTTGACGGAACTAAACATTATAAATTATCTGACGAGTTATATGAGGTAGTTTGCAAAGCAACTAAACTTATTCCTCAACGTGCAATTATGGGTGCAAATTTTTTAAATTTTAAGGCACATCAAATTTACACTATGAATGGCAATCTAATTGATGAAACATTTGTTAAATGGGATAAAGAGAAAAATAAATGTATTACTGGTTATACGATAAGTGGGAACAATGTTGGAGTAAAAGAAACAATTACTGTCACCGGAGAAGTTTTAAGTTTTTTAAGTACTGGAATTGACACAAGAGTTTATTTTATTAAAAATTTTTAAAGAAGAAAGGCAATAAATATAATTAATAAAAAGTGTATTTTATTTTTATTTCGTATAACTTATTAAATGATTATGAATGATCCAGTAATTAAATGTGAATCAGTTTACAAAATTTTTGGCTCAAACGCCAGTAAGATGCTTCATGCAGCAAATGGAAATGTCGACGCTAAAACATTTCAAGATAATGGATGTATAGTAGGTGTAAATAATGCTTCCTTTGAAGTTTCAAAAGGAGAAATGCTAGTTGTGATGGGACTATCTGGATCAGGCAAATCAACATTATTAAGATGTATTTCTAGATTAACAGATGCAACGAGTGGAAAAATTTACATAGATGGCCAAGATTTACTTTCATTAAACAATAAAGAATTAATTGAACTTAGAAGAAATAAAATGGGAATGGTTTTTCAAAGCTTTGCTTTGCTACCACATAAAACAGTTGTCGAAAATATTGCTTTCCCACTGCAAATCAAGGGGATTAGAACTCAAGATAGCATTAATAAAGCAATGGAAATGGTTAAACTCGTTGGTCTTGATGGAAGAGAAAACTATTTTCCAAGAGAGCTTTCTGGCGGACAACAACAAAGAGTAGGTATTGCTCGATCATTGGCAGTCGAGCCTGATATTTGGTTTTTAGACGAACCTTTTTCTGCATTAGATCCGTTAATTAGAAAAGAAATGCAAGATGAGTTTTTAAGACTTCAAGAAAAATTACAAAAAACAATTATGTTTATTACTCATGATTTTGATGAGGCATTAAGACTTGCAGATCGTATAGCAATTATGAAAGATGGAATAATTGAACAGCTAGATACTCCAGCCAACATCGTTTTAAATCCCGCAACAGAATATGTAAGAAAATTTACAGAAGAAGTGCCTAGAGGAAAAGTTTTAAAAATAGAAGATTTAATGGAAAAACCACAAAATGAAAACTTAAGTGATTTTAAAGTTTTAAAAAGTGAAATAATAGAAAATGTTGCTGAAAAGATTCTAACCCAAGAAAAATATGTGGCTGTTATAGACAAAAATAATCAAATTGTTGGAAGTGTTCACCCTTCAAAAATAATTCATACTGTTTTTTCAAGGGAGAAAAAATAAAGACTAATTATGGAATTATTAAAAAAATATCCAAAATTATTCCAATGGTTATTTTTATTAGTCTTATTTTTTACTTTATGTTTTGCAATTGACGTTCCTGAAACTTACAATTTTATAAGAGGCCAAGCCGAATTCATTAAAGATCCAAATCAAAGTACTTACACATTATTTGGTGCAGAAGTTAGATATTATGCGTTTGATGTTTTTTGGAGACTACCTCCTTTATTGGGGTGGTTGCCTATTTGGATAAATGATTCATTATTTTTTTTAATGAATGATTGGATGCCAATGGAGTTTTGGAATGTAGATACTCAAGAGTTTAATACACAACCTTTAGTTTTACAAATAACAAGAAATTTAACTTCATTTATGACATTTCTTATAAACTTAATTAGAGACATTTTATTAGGTGGCATGGAAACTATTGTTGCATTTACTAGTTGGGATTGGATAGATGCAAATCCATGGGCAGAACTACCTGGCTTACCATGGACAATTGTTGCAGCGGGTGCTGCAATATTAGGTTACAAACTAAGTGGTAAGGGTTTAGCTTTATTTGCAGGTTTAGTAATGATTTATATTTCTGTTTTTGGTCAATGGAAACCTTCGATGCAAACTCTATCTTTTATATTAGTAGCAGCACCACTTTCTTTTATTTTTGGTTTAACTTTAGGTGTCATGGCATTCAAAAGTAAACGTGTAGAGAAATTTTTGTATCCAATACTTTTGGTTATGCAAACTATGCCTCAATATGCAGTATTAGTTCCTGCAATTGTTCTTTTTGGTATTGGTGACCATGCTGCAGTTATTATAACCATGGTTGTTGCTGTTCCTCCGATGATATTATTAACTTTGTTGGGTCTTAGAGGGATACCTCCTGAAGTTATTGAAGCTGGTAAAATGAGTGGATGTAATAATTGGCAACTTATGCTTAAAGTATTAATCCCAACTGCAAGAAGAGACATTTTAATTGGAGTGAATCAGGTCATTATGGTGTGTTTTTCTATGGCAGTTATTTCAGCCTTCATAGGTGCTAAAGGGCTAGGATTTAATTTATTATTAGCATTAAATCAGCTGAATATTGGTTTAGCATTAGAAGCGGGACTTTGTATTAGTTTAATCGCAATACTTCTAGATAAAATGTCTTTAGCTTGGGCAAACAAGCAAATAGATTATTTTGGTAACCTGACTTATTTTCAGCGCCATAAAAACATATTGTTTTTTGCTGCCGCGGTATTACTTGGAATTATATTTGCGTATGCTGGATCGTTTTACTTTAAAGATGGATTCAATTATTTTTTTGAAGTCCCACACAATAAAGGAATATCAACTGCAGATTTTTGGAATAAAGGTGTGGATTGGATTTGGGATACTTTTTTTCAAACTTTAAAAATTTTTAACACATGGTTAATAGTAGATGTTTTGCAACCGATGAGAGCCTTATATTTAAGAATGCCAGCAGTCGCTACTTTAGTCCTGGTTATTGGAGCAGGTTATATAATTGGAGGAATTCGTTCAGCTCTTGTAGTTGGTGGGTTAACTTTATTTATAGCATTAAGTCCATGGTGGGACAGAGCATTAGTTACACTTTACATGGCGACTTTCGGAGTTTTTATTTCTTGTATAATTGGATTTACTGTTGGAATTTTATCTTTTCAGAATAAACATACTGCAAACTTTATGTTGGGCGTTTGTGATATTTTTCAAACATTCCCTTCATTTGTATATTTAATCCCAGTAATGATGCTTTTTGGAGTTACAGATACATCTGTATTAATTGCGGTAGTAGTTTATGCAACTATACCTGCCACAAGGTACACTATTGAAGGATTAAGAAGTGTTCCAGATGCTTTACATGATGCAGCTACAATGTCAGGTGTAACAAAAGTACAAAGATTATTAAAAATAGAATTTCCCTTAGCATTTCCTCACATGATGCTTGGTATAAATCAAACAATCGTATTTGCTTTATTCATGGTAATTATTGGAGCATTTATAGGAACAGAAGACTTAGGACAATATATTTTAAAAGCTTTATCTGATAAAAATGGCGCGGGTATAGGATTGACTCTAGGTCTTTGTGTTGCTTTTATAGGTTTGATATTTGATCATTTAATTAGAACTTGGGTCGAAAAAAGAAAAAAACATCTTGGAATAAATTAAAATGAAAAACAAAACTATAAATATTATCGGTTGGGTTTTATTTATAATTTCTGCAATTGGCTTTATTACATCTAGTATTGGAAATTTTTGGGCAATGTTTGGTAGTGTATTTTTTTTAGTAGGCTGTTTTGTTTTTTTAATACCTTACTTTGCTAAAGATATTTAATATTTTTTAAAACTAGATGATAAATTTAGAGTTAACTCAAAAGTTAATAAATAATTTTAATAATAATGGTTTTTTAATTTTAGATAAATTTTTAGACACAGAATATTTAGATCAATTAAGAAGTAGATTCGAGCCACTTTTTAAAGGTGTGTTTGAAACTGGCGTTGAGCCAGATGAATGGAATTGGAAATTTGAAAAAGATCCAAATGATGTAACCCGACAAATTTGTAATGCCTGGAAAGCAGATAACTTGATTAGGAATTTTGTATGTCATGAAATTGTTGGTAAATTTTGCTCACAATTAATGAGCTGGAAAGGTGCAAGGTTAATTCAAGATAATATTTTATGGAAACCTCCTGGGGGGAAAACTTTAGGCTATCATCAAGATGCAGCTTATGATGATTGGATAATTCCTCAAACTATGGTGACGTGCTGGATGTCTTTAGACAACACGTCAAAATCGTCAGGAACTTTAGAGTTCGTAAAAGGCTCTCATCTATGGGAACTCCAACCTCCAAAAGGGGAATTTCATTCGCCAACAGATTATAAAGAACAGCTTAATATCTTTGCAGAAAAAAATAAAAAGAAAATTGATATTGTTTATGTCGAAGTGCCAGCTGGGGGTGTATCTTTTCATCACGGTTATACCTGGCATGGTTCAGGGGTAAATACTACCCAGGAGCATAGAAGAGCAATTGTTGCACATTGTGTACCAGTAGACGCTAAATTTCACCCAACTAATGAAGGGGGCACTGCGAAAATTTATAAAAAATATAAGCAGAAAAATAGCAACCTACTAGATGAAAAGTTTTTTCCACTTTTATGGAAAGATAAAACTAACTGATTTCAGTTAAAAGAATAATATTAGGCTAATTTAAATCTAAAAATTAGCCTAACTTTTTTATTTATTTAAAAAGGTTTTTAAAGAGTCATCCATTGCCTCTTCCCATGGTGTATGATGAGCCGGGCCAACAGAACCTGTTACAGGTGAAGAAAAAGATTTATTTCTATAAGTCATGATATTTTCTACTTTATGATGTTCCCATTCTTTAAAAGTTTTTCTAATTAATTCAAAATCAATTTTTGGGTAATCAGATAAATCATGAAGTTCTTTGGTGTACTCAGTTTGATAGTCAATCATTTGTTCGGGATTTTCTAATTTTTCTTCCATAGATACCCATTTATTTATATCTTTTTCTATTTCTGAATCGTTTGGAATTTTAATCTTTCCCATTATAACATCTCTTGCAAACCAAGCCTGACAATCAAACATGTTGAAAGTATGAAATTGATCTTGCATACCGAGATAGAATAATTTGTGATTATTTTGCCAAACCACACCTTTATATAACTTTGGTGGATACAATCTATTTCCTGTCTTTAGTTTTAAATCTTCAGATAAAAAAGGGAAATGATGTAGGTAACCTGTACATAAAATTACCGCATCAGTTTCTTGTATATGTCCATCTTTAAAAATTGCCTTGTTGCCCTCAAGCCTATCTAGGTGAAAAACTTCTTTCATTCCCTCGGGCCAATTAAATCCCATCGGATTATGTCTGTAACCTATGGTTACACTTTTTGCTCCATACTTATGACATTGAAGAGCAACATCTTCAGCAGAATAACTACTTCCTAGTACAACAACATTTTTACCTCGGAACTCTTCTGCGTCTCTAAAATCATGAGAGTGTAATATTCTTCCAGGAAAAGATTTCATGCCAGGATATTCTGGAATAAATGGGACCGAGAAATGACCATTCGCTACAACAACATAATCAAAAATATCTGTTGAAAGTTTATCATCTTTTTTATCACGAGAAGTAACTTCAAAATTATTTCCGTTATAGGTAATGCTAGTAACTGTAGTGCTAAATTTTACTTTATCTTTTAAATTTCCCTTTTTAACTCTACCTAATATATAATCATACAGAACTTCTCTCGGGGGAAATGATGGAATTGGTTTTCCAAAATGTTCATCAAAAGAATAGTCAGCAAATTCTAAACATTCTTTAGGGCCATTTGACCATAGGTATCTATACATGCTATTGGGGACAGGATCGCCGTATTGATCAGAACCAGTTCTCCAGCTGTAATTCCATAAACCACCCCAATCTTCTTGTTTATCAAAACAAACAATTTCAGGTATTTTTTCACCTTTTTTTTCAGCTTGTTCAAAAGATCTCAAAGCGGATAACCCGCACGGTCCAGCGCCAATAATTGCTACTTTTGTCATAAATTTATCCCTATCTATTAAAATTATAAGTATACTTTACTAAGAAAATGCTAAAAGTTGCAATAAAATAATAGCTTGTTATGAAAAAAATTATCATTGTTGGAGCTGGGGCTATGGGCTCTGCATTTGCTGTTCCATGTCTTGAAAACAAAAATGATGTAACTCTCATTGGTACTCACCTTGAAGACGATTTAATTAATAATATTAAATCAAATAAAAATTTTCATCCAGCCTTAAATCTAGAATTACCATCACAATTAAAAGTAGAGAAATTTGAAAAACTAAGCTCAATACTTGACGGTGGAGTGGAAATAATTGTTGCTGGCGTAAGTTCTATAGGAATTGAATGGTTTGTTGAGCAGATATCCAAAAATTATAAAAAAAATCTTCCAATTATTTTGTTAACAAAAGGTTTGGCAATAGAAGAAAACGAATTAATAACACTTTCAGATAAGATTAAAAAGCTTTTAGCTGAAAAAGGTCATACCGAAGTAAATGTTTCAGCAATCAAAGGACCTTGTTTAGCTGCTGGTCTTGCAAATAAAATGAGAACTGGAACGGTTATTGCAAACCCAGATATTAAAGAAACTGAGTTGTTGAAAAAAATTATATCAACTAATTATTATTCAACTGAAATTACAGATGATTTAACCGGTGTTGAATTATCAGGCGCAATTAAAAATATTTATTCAATGTTAATTGGCGCATCTGAGGGATTAAGTAATTCCAAAGCACCTAAAGAAATTCAATCTAAATACTATTTAAATACATCGGCTTCATTGATCCATAGATCAATTTCTGAAATGGTTGAATTTGTTTCTCATTATGGAGGTAAGGCTGAGACAGTTTATGGTTTAGCAGGCCTGGGAGATTTATATGTTAGTGCAATAGGGGGGAGAAATAGTTTGATGGGAAAATATTTGGGTGAAGGATACCTTTACAAAGAGGCTAAGGAAAAGTTTATGAAAAATGTTACTGTCGAAGGTGCGCAGCTTGCTTTAGAAATTGGACCAAAAATTTTGAAAGATCTTAATCCTAAATACTTTCCGTTAATGTTTAGTATGCTAAACACCATATGTAAAAATGAGAAATTAGAAATTAATTGGTAAATATAGGATTTTAAATGGTAAAAAATATTTTGATATTTGTTTTTATAGTGCTTGGAATGGTTGTTATTCTAAATTTTGGTGAATTTAATTTAAAAAGAGCTGTTGATGCCTGTCTTGCTGGAAGTCAAAAGTTATCTAAATCTAAAATAACAGATCTTGAAGAAGCAAAAAAATTTTGTGAAGAAGAGATTAGCAAAAACAAAAAAAATAAATAAACTTGAAGACAAGAGGAAATTATTAATCATAGCAATTTTATTGAAGAAGAGATTAAAGTATTAAAAAAAGATTCTAGAATGTTAGAGCTAAGAAATTTGCTAAATATAATTAACTAATTTTTAAAATAGACCTTCAATTTCACCATCTTTATTTAACTTAATAGAGTCTGCTGCAGGAACTCTTGGTAATCCAGGCATAGTCATTACAGATCCACAAATAACAACAATAAATCCGGCTCCAGAAGAAAGCTTAATTTCTCTAATTGGTAAAGCATGACCTGTTGGCGCTCCTTTTAAGCTTGGGTCTGTTGAAAAACTGTACTGAGTTTTAGCGATGCAAATAGGAAAGTCTCCATAACCAGCATCTTCAAAGCTTTTTAATTGCTCTCTAATTTTAGTATCAGCAATAACCTGATCTGCTCTGTAAATTTCTTTTGCAATTGTTTCTATTTTTTTAAATAGAGGGGTTTTGCTTTCATATAAAAATTTGAATTTATCATCATTTTTTTCACATAACTCAACTACATGGGCCGCTAATTCTTTTGTTCCCTCGCCACCATTTGCCCAGTGAGTACAAAGACTAGCCTTAACTCCCATATCATCACAAAATTCTATTAAAGCTTTAACTTCATTGTCTGTATCTTTAATGAAATGATTAACAGCGACCGCAACGGGTAATCCAAATTTTTTAACATTTTCAATATGTCTTTGAAGATTAACTAAGCCTTTTTTTAAAGCTTCTACATTTTCTATTTTAAGATCATCTTTAGCTACTCCACCATGCATTTTTAATGCTCTTATAGTTGCAACAATTACAACGCAGCTTGGTTTTAAATTTGATTTTCTGCATTTTATATCAAGAAATTTTTCGGCACCAAGGTCTGCCCCAAATCCTGCTTCAGTAACAACATAGTCAGCAAGTTTTAATCCAGTTTTTGTAGCGATTACAGAATTACACCCATGTGCAATATTGGCAAATGGACCACCATGAATAATTGCAGGATTATTTTCTAGAGTTTGAGCAACATTCGGTCTAATCGCATCTTTTAATAATACTGTCATCGGACCTTGAGCTTTTAAATCTTTTGCATAAACAGGTTTTTTATCTCTAGTGTAGGCAATTGTAATATTTCCTATTCTTTTTTCTAAATCTTCTAAATCATTCGATAAGCAAAAAATTGCCATTACCTCAGAAGCTACAGTTATATCAAAACCATCTTCTCTAGGAAAACCATTTGCAACACCTCCTAAATTTATATTGATTGATCTTAAAGAACGATCATTCATATCCATTACTCTTTTCCAAACAATACGTCTAACGTCTATGTCTAATTTATTTCCCCAATAGATATGGTTATCAATTAAAGCTGATAATAAATTATGAGCCGAAGTTATTGCGTGAAAGTCTCCAGTAAAGTGTAAGTTAATTTGCTCCATTGGAACTACTTGAGCATATCCACCACCTGCAGCTCCACCTTTCATTCCAAAAGAAGGACCAAGGCTTGGCTCTCTTAAGCATACAATAGATTTTTTTCCGATTTTATTTAATCCATCATTTAAACCAACGGAAGTAGTAGTTTTTCCTTCACCAGCAGGCGTAGGTGTAATAGCTGTCACTAGAATAAGTTTTCCATCTGGCTTATCTTTTAGAGTATCTAAATACTCTAAGTTAATTTTTGCAATGTGTCTGCCCATTGGGCTAAACGCTGTGCTTTCATCCGGTACATTAATTTTTGCTAGAATATCATTTATAGGTTGCATTTTAGCTTCTCTAGCTATTTGTATGTCTGACTTAACTTCGTTCATTTAAAACTCCTATAAAATTAATTATATAATGGTAAGTTGTTATCTTATTTTAACATGGATCGAAACTTCTAAAAAATATATATAAAAAAAATAAGGACTATTTATAATCCTTTGTATAAAATTATTTAATGCAAAAATATTCTATATTCAGCTTAATAAAAAATGCTTTTTCCAATCATCAAAATTGGGACTTAGCATGGAAGGATCCAACTCCTAAAAAAGAATATGATGTTGTTATTATTGGAGGAGGTGGTCATGGCTTAGCTACCGCATATTACTTGGCAAAAGAGCACAATATTACAAATGTTGCCATAATAGAAAAAGGCTGGATTGGCGGTGGAAATGTTGGGAGAAATACAACAATTATCAGATCTAATTTTATGTATGATGAAAATGCTTTATTTAGCGAATTCGGAATGGATCTTTGGAGGAAGATGAGTCAAGATTTAAATTATAATGTGATGTTTTCTCCAAGAGGAATTATCAATCTTGCACACTCAGACGCTCAAATGAATATTTATGCAAGAAGAGGAAACTCAATGCGTTTAAATGGTATTGACGCAGTTCTATTAAACAGAGAAGAAGTAAAAGAAATAATACCAATGGCAGATTTTTCTGACAATGTAAGATTTCCAATTTTTGGTGCACTGATGCAGCCGAGCGCAGGGACAGCTAGACATGATGCTGTAGCGTGGGGATATGCACGTCAAGCTGATTCAATGGGTGTTGATATAATTCAAAACTGTGAAGTAACAGGATTTGATGTTGTAGGTGGAAAAATTCAAGGTGTAAGAACTTCGAGAGGAGATATTAAAGTTAAGAAAATTGGATTATGTGTTGCGGGTAGTACAAATATCTTAGCAGAAAAATTAAATATGATATTGCCAGTTGAGGCACATCTTTTACAGGCTTGTGTTTCAGAACCAGTAAAACCTGTATTAGATAATGTGGTTACATTCGGTGCAGGCCATTTTTATATTAGTCAATCAGATAAAGGTGAAATGGTAATGGGTGGAGATCTAGATGGCTACAATAGTTATGCGCAAAGAGGAAACCTGCCAACACTTCAACATGTTTTGACAGAAGGAATTGCAATGATGCCTTTCCTAAGTAAATTAAAAATGCTTAGAACTTGGGGTGGAATAATGGATATGTCTATGGATGGTTCACCTATAATAGATAAAACTCATATCGAAGGTTTATATTTAAATTGTGGATGGTGTTATGGTGGATTTAAAGCAATACCTGCATCAGGCTGGACATTTGCTCATACAATTGCACAAGATAGAGTTCATAAATTAAATGAAGGATACAGCCTAAGTAGATTTAACACAGGTCATCTACTTGATGAAAAGGGACTTGGAACAAAAACATGGATTTCATAAATGCTACATATTAAATGTCCTCACTGTGGGATGAGGTCTCAAAATGAATTTGCATACGGGGGAGATGCAACCGTTAAAAGACCAGAACTTAATAAAGAAGTTTCTGATCAAGATTGGGATAATTTTATTTATAATAGAAAAAGTTTAAGAGGTAAGCACAAAGAGTTATGGCATCATATATCAGGATGCAGACAGTGGATTAAAGTTGAGAGAGACACAGCAACACACGAAATATTTAAAACAGTTAAAGCTAACGAAGAAATTTAAAGATGAATCAGGATTTTAGACTAGATAACGTTGGATTAATAAATAGAAATAAAAAAATTTCATTTAAATTTAATGGAAAAAAATATTTTGGTTATGAGGGGGACACTTTAGCATCAGCATTACTTGCTAATGGCGTTCATTTGATTGGAAGAAGTTTTAAATATCATAGACCAAGAGGTTTTTTTGGAGCAGGCGTTGATGAACCATATGCAATAGTTCAACTTTATAGAAATAATGAAACAGAACCTAACGTAAAAGCTACAGAACAAGAGCTTTTTGAAGGGCTAGAGGCAACTAGCGTTAATTGTTGGCCTAGTGTTAACTTTGATATTGGTGCGATCAATAATCTTTTAAAAGTATTTCTACCTGCGGGATTTTATTACAAAACATTTATGTGGCCAAAAAGCTTTTGGTATAAAGTTTATGAACCTTTCATTAGAAAAGCAGCAGGACTTGGTGTTGCCTCAATTAAACATGACAAAGAAAGATATGAACATAAATATGAATATTGTGATATATTAATTGCAGGATCTGGACCATCAGGTTTAGCAAGTGCTTATGCGGCAGCTAAAAATGGAGCTAGAGTAATATTAGCAGAAGATAAGCCAAGATTTGGTGGAACTTTATTAACCAGTGAAGTTAATATTGGCAATCAAACAGGAAAAGAGTGGGCAGAAAATATTATTGCCGAACTTAAGGAGATGCCTAATGTTATTGTAAGGAATAGATCTCAGGTTTTTGGTTACTACGATCATAACATGTTGGTAATGTCAGAAAAGTTAAGTGATCATTTACCGAAAACAAAAAAATATCATCCAAAACAAAGACTTTGGTATATCAGAGCTAAAGAAGTTTTAATTTCATCAGGATCCATAGAGAGACCACTTGTTTTTGGAAATAATGATACGCCAGGTGTGATGTTATCTTCTGCAGCAAAAGAATATTTAAAAGTCTATGGAGTTTTAGTTGGAAAAAAACCATTAATATTTACAAATAATGATAGTGGCTATGAAACAGCTATAGAATTTAAAAAAAATGGAATTGAGCCAATTATTCTGGATACCAGAAAAGATCCTAAGTCAGAAATAATTACAGAAGCAATAGATCTAGGTATACAAATTAAATTTTCTTACGTAGTTGTGGCTGCCAAAGGTTATAAAAAAGTGAAATCAGCTGAGATTGCAAAAATATCTGATAATAAAAGTGAATTAGGAACTTTGGAAAATATTGATTGTGATTGTATCTGCGTTTCAGGATTTTGGACACCAACAATACATTTGGCTTCGCAATCTGGGAATAAAACTAAGTTTAATAAAGACATAGATGCTTTTGTGCCTGGAGTTTCAAAACAAAATGAAACAACATTAGGTGCAGCAAATGGAACCTTTACGCTAGAAGAGACTTTAAAAAATTCATTTAACATGGGTCATGAATTATCAAAAAAAATAACTAATATTGATAATAAAGTTTTGTCACCATTGGTTACCGAGAAAAAATCAACACAACATGATAAATTTTGGTGCGTACCATTACCGAAAGGAAAAAACTATAAAAGGTTTTTAGATTTTCAAAATGATGTAGCAGTTTCAGATGTTGAAATAGCTCTTAAAGAAGGTTATCGCTCTATTGAGCATGTTAAGAGATATACAACACTTGGAATGGCAACAGATCAAGGAAAAACAAGCAATCTCAATGGTTTGCAATTAGTCTCCAATATTGAAAACAAAATAGTACCTGAGGTAGGTCACACAACCTTTAGACCTCCATATACCCCTGTTACTATTGGTGCAATCGTAGGGAGAGAGACGGGCAAACATTCAAAACCAACAAGAAAGTCTCCAATGCATTCTTGGCACGCAAAAAATAATGCAGTGTTTGTTGATGCAGGAGTTTGGTTGAGACCAAGATATTACAAACAGGGAAGTGAAACTTTATTTGAAGGATCAAAGAGAGAAGCAAAAAATGTTAGGAAGAATGTTGGGATATGCGATGTTACTACTCTAGGTAAAATTGATATCAAAGGTCCCGATGCTGCTGAATTGTTAAACAGAGTTTATACAAATGCTTGGTTAAAGTTGCCTTTAGGGAAAGCAAGATACGGAGTAATGTTAAGAGAAGATGGAATTGTTATGGATGATGGAACCACTACTAGAATATCAGAAAACCATTATCACATGACAACTACGACTGCGCAGGCCGCAAATATTTTATCTCACCTTGAATATTATCTGCAACTTGTATGGCCAGAGTTAAATGTCAATGTAGTATCTACTACTGAACAATGGGCAGGAGCTTCTTTAGCCGGTCCGAAATCTAGATCTGTATTGGCAAAATTATTTCCAGATATAGATGTTAGCAATGATGGCTTACCTTTTATGGGTTATAGAGAAGGTAACTTATTTGGAGTGAAAGCAAGAATTTTTAGAATTTCCTTTTCAGGTGAACTTGCTTATGAAATTAATGTTGGTTCAGACAATGGAAACTTTATGTGGGAAAAGATAATGGAAGTAGGTAAAGAATTTGCAATTCAACCTTATGGTACAGAAGCGTTATCAACTTTAAGAATTGAAATGGGACATGTCGCAGGATCAGAATTAGATGGCAGAACTATTCCTTATGACAATTCTCTAGAAGGATTAATGAGTAAAAATAAAGATTTTATAGGAAAAAGATCATTAAATAGAAAAGCTTTCATTGCAGAAGATAGGCAAAAAGTTGTAGGAGTTGTTCCATTGGATAAACAAACAAGTATTCCAGAAGGTTCTCATTTAGTTAAGGATGCAAATGCCCCGCTCCCAAACCCTAAATTGGGCTATATATCTGCTTCTTGTTGGAGTGTAGAGCACGACAATCCTTTTTCATTGGCAATATTAAAAGATGGAAAAAATATGATAGGTCAAAAATTATTTGCCATGTCGCCGTTAAAAAATAAAACAATACCTGTTGAGATAGTTTCATCACATTATGTTGATCCAAAAGGCGAAAGGGTAAGATCATGAGTACAATTTCTGCTTTACAAAATATCCACGTTAAAGGTCTATTCGGTGACCATGAAGATAAAAATCCAAAAGACCTCTTAAAAGTGTCTGAATCAAAGGACTTTTTAATAATTCAAATAGTGAAATATAAAAACTCTTCAGTCTCACTTAAAGACATTACAATTGACAATATAAACTTAAATAATGAAGCTCTAAGTGTAAGCTGCAACATCGATACAAGAATTTTATGGAATAGCCCAAATAATTGGCTTTTAGTTTCTACAAAAAAAGAAGTTATGAAGGAAATAAATGAAAAACTGGAAGAAGCTCATTTCTCATTAACTGACTTATCCCACTCAAGAGCCATAATTGAAATAGAAGGTAACAATGTAAAAGAAGTATTAAAAAAAGGATGTCCTTTTAACTTTAATGAAATAAAAAAAAATACCTGTTTAAACTCAGTTTACAACGGAATGTCGGTAACGATTGATATGTTAGAAGATGCTCCTGATAAAGTAAGAATATTTACATTAAGAAGTTTTGGCGAGTCTTTGTACCACTCTATTACAGATGCCTCTCTAGAATTTGGTTATAACGGCCTTTAAAAAAAGACTATTTTCTTGTAGCAATATAAACACCAAGAGTTGCTACAGCAAAACCAATTAGATCTAAGTTATTTAAAACTTCATTTAAAAATAACCAAGCCATTATAGCTGTAGTTGGTGGTATTAAAAAAAATATAGAAACCGTTTTGCTTGCTGAGTTATTTTTAATTAAAAACATTAGAATTGAGAATGCGCCAAAAGATACAAGAAATATTTGATGACTCATGGCTATCATGAATGTTGGAGTAAAATTAATATAAGGTTCAGTAAAAATAAAAATAATTATTAGGTGAAAAAGACAGCCACCTATAGCTTGATACATATTACTGACGGATAAAGGTAAATTATTACTTATTTTTTTTTGCCATAAAGTAGAGGTTGTAATAGCTAGTAGTGCTATAAAAGATGCTATAACTCCAATGACTGGAAGGCTTGCCCCAATGTCAAAACCTAAAACTAATGCAGCACCAAGAAAGCCAAGAGATATCCCGAGCCATTGTTTAAAAGAAACTTTTTCACCTAAAAATTTTCCCGCTAAAGCATTAGTTAATATAGGTTGTAAGGTAACAATTAAGGCTGCAATACCTGTGGGCATTCCAATTGAAATTGAATAAAAAACTCCACCTAAGTAAACACCATGAAAAAGAACTCCACTAAAAAGAGACTGAATAAGATTTTTTTGATTAGTTAAAATTTGCTTTTTTGTGTAAATTGAAAATAAAAAGAAACCTAAGGCTACAGTAAAAAATCTAAATGCTAATGCTGCAAAAGGATCACTATTATCTATTATTGGTTTTGTCGTAACAAAAGCTGATGACCACAAAACTATAAAGATGAATGGGAAAATTTTAACCATATTGAGGTTATAAGTTATATTTTATAGCTATATTAGAAATTAATAACCAAAATGAGCGCTTTCTCTCTTGAGTTGTGCCTATAAATACTTAATGTTAGTTAGAACTATTATGATTCCTAAAAAAATAATTATTGGGTTATTTTTTCTATTATTTTTTAATGGATGCTTACAAAGTACTGCTCTTTTAGGACCTTCATACACATTAATTAGCACCGGCAATGTTTATCAAGCTGGCTTTTCTTATGGATCCAGTAAAGTTATAAAAAAAATGACTGATAAAACCCCAACTGAAAATATTAAAAGTCTTTTAGATAATAAGAAATTAAAAGTTGAAGAAGTAAACTACGATGAATTTTTTGCGTTAGTCAAAAATAGAATAGAAAAAAAAAGTAAAATTACTAACTTAGCTAATCAGTAATATTTAATAAAAGTTGTTCTGATTGTCCTGTTTCTTTACACCAAAGCTCGTAACTTTCACACATACGCCACAAGAATTGATATGCCCTATTAGAGGCTTCGATTAATGTATTATCTTTAGTTTCATAAAGTTTTGGTATTTTTATTAAATGTTTTATTGTCATATCCTTTTGTATTTCCAGAAGTCTAATGGTTTCCTCCGGTATTTTGCTTCCTGTGTCTTTGTCCATATATTCATTTTTTTTTAATTCACCAAACCACTCGTCGTGTAATGCACCACTACTTAATTTAATAAACTCTTTAGTTTCCATGAATTTATTAATAGCTTCTTTTGTATATATGTTTGGGTATTTATTTTTTTCAATAGAAACGTATGAGTAAATAATTTCAGCCATATATATAACATATGGTTTTTTAACTTCAGAGAGCATTGTTTATTTTTTATATCTTGCCATACAAGAGTTGGCTAATATTAAGTTAGGGTCCAAATATAATTTTGATATTTTTGCATTTTTTAAAGATTTATAAGCAAAAATTGCAATAGGGATTTCAGTACAGCCTAATATTATTTTTTTACACTTTTGTTTAATTAAATAGTTTATTGCTGGTTTAATAGATTTTTCTGCTAATTTTATGTTCCCCATTTTTACATGTTTAATAGTTTTATTTACTGAATTAATTTGTAAGGAGTCTAGAGGTTTAATTAACTCATAATCATTTTTAAATATTTTATCATAAATTTCAGTTTTTAATGTTCCTTCAGTTGCAAGAAGTCCAATTTTTGATTTCTTTTTACAATTTTTCTTAGTGTGTAAAAAAACTTCTCTAGGCATATTTATTATTGGAATTTTAATTTGTTTTCTAAGATCGTCGTACCAATAATGGGCTGTGTTGCAGGGTATCACGATAAACTTGCAGCCACTTTTTTCGAGTGATCGACAACCTTCAAGTAGACTTTTTAAAACTTTATTATATTTAATAGTATTTTTTGCAGTCCTTGGAATAGTTGAAAATGATTTAGTTTGAACACCAATTGATTCAGGTCTACCTGGTATATTGGATTTATTATAAAGCATGAATAGAGGATATTCTTGATCAATTTTTCCTCTATTAAGCATTGCTAACTTGTTACAAAAATCAAGCCCTGCTTGAGTTCCCATTCCACCTAATATTCCAATCATAAATGTATAATTTCTATTAAATTTATTTAATATTTTCTTTTAGAGGCTTATTGATACCTCTCATAAAAACTAAAATTAAGCAACCATCTTTAGTGTGTGAGGAATGAGTGGAGCCAGGACTAAAAGTAACAAAATCCCCCTTTTTAAAAATCTTGTTATCTGGATCTGTTAACTCACCTTCCAACATAAAAAACTCTTCAAATCCCGTATGCATGTGAGGTAAACTTTTTGCGTTTGCTTCCATTTTTAAAAGGTATGAACCGTGACCTCCATTTTCTTTGTCATAGCTAATTTTATGCCAACTCATACCAGGTACTGGTGAACCATAATTGTCAAATGGAATAAACTCAACATTATAAAGATTAGTTATTTTTCTTTTTGTCATAATTGCTATATTCAATCATTATTAATAAATGGTAAATATGCAAGATATATTTGTTGAAGATATTGGAAGCGGCACTCCTTTGGTTTTAGTTCATGGATTTCTAGGTTCTTCTGATATGTGGAAGCTCCAAATTGATTCATTTAAAAAAGATTTTAGAGTTATTACCCCAGCTTTACCAGGTTTTGGCAAGAGTCAAAAAATTAAATCATGTGACTCAATTGAATGTATGGCAAAATCAATATTAAATTCTTTAGAAAAAAAAGAGATAAAAAAATTTAATTTACTGGGTCATTCCATGGGTGGAATGATTGTGCAAGAAATGGCAAAATTAGCAGGTGATAAGATTTTAAAATTAATTTGTTATGGTACGGGACCTAGGGGGAATATACCTGGTAGATTTGAAACCATAGATGAGTCCAGAGAGAAATTAAAAATTAATGGATTAGAAACTACTGCATACAGAATAGCCAAAACCTGGTTTATAGAAGAAGATAGATCAAAGTATTTTTATCTATGTGAGGAAGCGGGCAAACAAACTTCTATTGAAGCTACCGATAATGGACTTATCGCAATGAAGAATTGGAGCGGTATTGAAAATTTAAAAAATATTAAAAATGAAACTTTAATAATTTGGGGTGACCATGACAAAGCTTATAATTACGACCAAGTTGAAACTTTAAATAAAAATATTCCTAATAGTGATTTAAAAATAATTAAGGGTTGCTCTCATAATGTACATTTAGAGAAGCCTGATGAATTTAATATAATGGTAGGTGATTTTCTTAAAAAAAACTGATTGGTATTGGCTGAAATATTTAGCTAAATAATTAAAAAATTAATTTAATTAAAAAATCGCAGCCAATAGAAAGTGTGAATATTATGCAGTTTTTAAGTTTACCGCTGAAGGACCTTTTGGACCATCTTCAACTTCAAAAGTCAAAGCTTGACCTTCATCTAAACCATTCATGCCAGCATCTCTTACAGCTGAAACGTGAACGAATACATCTTTTTCTTTATCTTCTCTTTCAATAAAACCAAAACCTTTAGTTGGATTGAACCATTTTACTTTTCCTTGTAGACTCATATTTATCTTCTTACTTTTTGTTGTGTTACTTTTATTACTTATAATTAAGTAATTTACGCCTTGTTTAGATTTATTGGGGTTTTGTCAACAAAAATAGAATATTTATTTAATTTAAGCTCTATTAGTTGCTAATTAGCATGCTCATGTAAACTGAATTAACATCTTCCTTATAATGGGAGAAGGGTTCAGTAATTTTAAAACCAGACTTAATAAATAACTTTCTAGCATTTGTAAAAAAATTACCAGCGCCGGTCTCTAGGCTTAATTTCTTAATATTAAGCTTTTTAGCTTCAAATATAAGATGATTGATAACTTTTGAGCCATTACCCTTACCTCTAAACTTATCATTAACTCTAATGGATTTGAATTCACCATGATCTTTATCTAGAAATTTTAAAGCACCACATCCCATTAATTCATCATCCTCCCACAAACTCCAAAATTTAATTGTAGGATTTTTCAAGCCAGCAATATCAAGAACATGGGCACTACCTTCGGGAGATACAGACCTTAGTTCAATAAAATGCTTAATCAGAAGCGCATTAACCTCTAGATTATCAAAGTTACCCTCTATTGATTTTAACATTAAGATATTTTAACTAATTAAAGTTGTTAAGTGTCCCATTTTTCTCTTGTCTTTAATATCTTTTTTTAAATAGTCAAAGAAAAATTCATTTTCAGAAAATTCTTTATTTCGGTAATGGGTAATTTGATCTCCAATTATATTTAGCATTTTGGCATTAGATTTTTTTTGAAGGGGTATTTGTTCTAATTTACAAACAGCTCTTACATGATTTTCAAATTGGCTGACGTTATAAGCGTTAATGGTTAAGTGCCCAGAATTATGAACTCTTGGAGCTATTTCATTTACATAAAGATTGTCGTTCCTATCAATAAAAAATTCAACACATAAAGTTCCAACATACTTTAACTCTTCAGCAATTTGAGTTGCCCACAATTTGGATTGATTTAATATTTTATCACTAATTTCTGCTGGAATTTTAGAATTTCTTAAAATTTGGTCTTCATGAACATTTTCAATAGGATCGTAGATTTCATATTTTTGATTACTAAACCTTGTGATAATTATTGAAATTTCTTTTTTAAGTTTAACAAGTTTTTCTAAAATATAACCTTTTGAATAATCAATATCGATTGAGTCTAAACTTTCTAAGGTATGGACAGGGTGCTGTCCTTTACCATCGTAACCCATGGTTACAGTTTTAAGCAAACCAGGTAACAGGTCTTCTACAGAGTCCAATTCAGATTTTTTTTCAATAGAGACATATCTTGTAGTTCTTATATTCAAATTATTAATGAAATCTTTTTCAGCTAATCTATGTTGAATTATTCTATTAACAGAAGGTTTGGGTAAAACAGGTTTTATTTTATTAATTTCATTTAATGTTTCATAAGGAATGTTTTCAAATTCATAAGTGATGACATCTACTTTGCTTATAAATTCTTTAATCTTATTTTGATCATTGTATTGTCCGTGGACGAAGTCATTGGAAAATTTTTGAGCTGGTGCGTCTATATCATCACAAAAAATAACAGTTTTAATTTCTAATTTATTTGCTGCGATAGCCAGCATACTTCCTAATTGACCTCCACCAATGATTCCAAGAGTTGGTTTAAACATATATAAAACTATTTAGGTTTTTTTTTAACAGCTTTGCTTTGGCTTAAACGCCATTGAGTTAATTTTTTTTTAACAACGGTGTCGCTAATCCCTATAATAGCTGCTGCTAATAATGCAGCATTAATCGCACCATCTTCTCCAATCGCTAACGTTCCAACGGGTATACCTTTCGGCATTTGTGCTATTGATAAAAGACTATCAAGACCTTTTAGTTTTTTACTTTCAATTGGCACCCCTAGTACCGGCAGTGAGGTAAGGGCTGAAATCATTCCCGGTAAATGTGCGGATCCTCCTGCACCAGCTATAATAACACCAATATCACTCTTTTCGGCGTTTTTAGCATATTGGTACATTCGGTCTGGCGTTCTATGTGCAGATATAATTTTAGTCTCAAATTTTATATTTAATTTTTTAAGTACCTTTTGACAGAATATCATAGTTTTGAAGTCAGACTGACTTCCCATTACAATTGATACTTTTTTAGATTTATTTTTAGTCATTTGATGTAATTTTATTCTAACGTAAATTGTTATTTCAAATTAAGCCTAAAATTTCAATAAAATTAATAGAAATTATCTAACTTATTGATATTCTTTAAAGCAAATAAGATCATAATGAATTTTAAAATTGATAACTTACAATATTGTAACTGGTCTAGAGAAATCTTTCAGATCAATAGGCAAGCAGGGCTTGATGCCATACACGTTACCATTGTTTACCACGAAGATTTTGATGAATTAAAAACAGTAATTAAAAATTGGGAAAGCCATTTTTCAAATAATTCAGACCTAATCTTTCACGGCAAAAGTTTTAAAGATATTGAGAAAGCTAAATCTGAAAATAAAACAGCAGTATTTTTTGGTTTTCAAAATTGCTCACCTATAGAAGATGACATAGGTTTAGTCGAGAAAGTTTATGACTTAGGCTGTAGATTTATGCAGCTCACTTATAATAACCAATCTTTATTAGCAACGGGATGCTACGAAAATACAGACAGTGGAGTTACTAATTTTGGACGAGAGGTAATTAAAGAAATGAATAGACTTGGCCTTGTAATAGATATGTCACATTCAGCTGAAAAAAGCACAATTGATGCAATCGAGATAAGTGAAAAACCAATTGCAATCACCCATGCGAACCCGTCATTTTGGCATCCAGCCAAGAGAAACAAATCAAATGAATTATTAAAAACTTTATCAGACAATAAGGGAATGCTAGGACTTTCACTTTATCCACATCATTTAAAAGATGGAACAGATTGTTCTTTAGAGAGCTTTTGTGAGATGACAGCTAAAACAGCTGAAATTATGGGAGCAGAAAATATTGGAATAGGTTCAGATCTTTGTTTAAATCAACCAGACACGATTGTTGAGTGGATGCGAAATGGCACATGGACCATAAGTAAAAATTTTGGCGAGGGATCAAAGAAAAAACCTGGCTTTCCTAAGCAACCTGAGTGGTTTTTAGATGCGACAGGATTTAATAATCTAGAAGCGGGTTTAAAAAAAGTTGGATTTTCTGAAAATAACATCCACGGAATTCTTGGTAACAATTGGTATAATTTTTATAAAGGTATGAACGAATGAATATTTCTTTGAGAGATCCCAATATAGTAATGAAACTTTCACGACTAGGATCTTTTCATCAGTCTAAACTTTCTTTTTTAAGAAGTTTTCTAAAAGAATTTAAAGACTGGGAGTATAAAAGAGATTTATTTGAATTAAATGAACATGGTTATGGCACAGCAGTGTATTCATTTAAGAAAAAAAATAGGGTGTATTCATTAATTTGCTATGCAAATGAATTAAATGAAGACGAGAGATCTGATAGAGTTATTGCTACAAAATGGGATACGGCATTTACTCTTTTTGATGGTGTCCCAACTAAGCATGATATCGAAAGACTACAAAATGAAGTACCAAAACAAGAATTTGGTAGACTTTCATTTAAAGAACTAGCTTTATCAAGAGCCAATAAGTCAGTTAGGGTATTTAATCATGTGGTTGAAAGCTTAAGTAAAGGTGTTCAGCCAGATAGAGAATTGTTAGACAAAGTTGGTTATTTATACAGAACTACTGCAGTTTACGGGTCTGGTAAATTTGGTTTAGCAGACAGATTTAGAATTAAAGATAGAAAGGAAATATATGGACCTTTCAGATTAGAAATGATGCTTGTTTATTTGGTTAGACAATTTACTTTTGACCAAGTTAATCATGTTGCAAAAAATAAAAACCCCAAGAAAGCTGTAAAGTTAGATCCAGAAATTTGTAGAAACTTAGGAATTGGAAACTCAACAGGACTAGGCATGGCGCCTTTTATAGTTAATCATCCAACACTTTTAAATAACTGGATTTCTGCAAGAGAAACTTCATTAAAAAAAATAAGAGAAATAAAAAATATTTCAAACGCAGAAGTAGAATTATTTTTAGATTGCTTAAAAAAATCAATTAAAAATATTACATCCTGGAATACTGAGAGTGAATATCAAATAACAAAAATTAAATCTTTATTAACTGATTTGAATAAATTTATCATGCATCTTGATAAAGAGTTTAACTTTAAGCAAGATTTTGCATTTAATGAAATGTATTTACATTTAGAAAAAAACTATTGTGAAGAATGCATTGAGTATGTTGTCTCGATGATGATGGAACCCTTTGATGATATCGTTACACCTTTAATTCAAGAGATGAGCTCTGAAGAAGAAAAATACTTTAATATACCAACTGAAAGGACAGTTGCAGATCTTAAAGCTATTCTTGAAAATAAATATTCAGAAATATTAAACATAGATTTCTCTAAAAAAGAAAATAATCTTAACTTTTGGTTTATTTCAAAAAATAAAGAAGAACCAAGACTAGCAAATCGATTTGATGAAATGGGTGCCGAGTTAGAGCAACCTCTAGCAATTGCAAGAGACATTAAAAAACTTTATGATTTATTGTCAGTATCTAAAAATAGTTGGACAATTGCTAAATTTTTATCAACTAATAATGAACTGAGACATGTGGTGAGAAGAGCATTTATTGTCGAGAAATTTCCTTATTCAGAAATACAAGATAACACTATTGGTCGTGAAATAATGCCAATAGACATGCTTAGATTAAAGTTATCTTTCTTTGGAGCCTTAAAATTTGATCCAAGGTCAGATAAGTGGTTAAGAATATGTATGTTTCAAGGAGCTCCCTTACCAGAACAATTAAAAAATTACGATGATTATTGGGTTTATAATTAAATAAGATGAAATCATTAAGTGAAATAGAAACAGTTTCCAAAAGAGCAAGTAGAGCCGCTGGTTACTCCTGGGGCGTTGCTGAGGAGGTGGCAAAAAATATAAGACTACTTGAAATTTTTAACTTACCTGGAATTAAAAACTTAAATAGTTTTTTTAAGAAAAAAAAAGAATTAAGATTGGAGAATATAAGCCTCATCAATAAAGACAATGAAGCTAATAAAAACGGATATTGTCCAATAATTGCAGGTGTAAATTTTTTAGATCAGATTAGAACTTTAGAAGATTTAAATGAAATAACTTTTAAAAAAATTGCATATCCATTACTATTTTTACCCTTTATTAGTAGGGCATCTGAGATAATTGGTAAAAGAATATTTTTAAAAATGGACGATAGAGAATTTTTATTAAACTTTAATAATAATATTTATTCCAATCATACAAAAAATGAAATTATTGAGTCTGCTGAAAATATTTATTTAAAGGTTTTGGAAAATCAAGATTCGTTTGAGGAAAAAGAATGGAATGAACTCTATAAGCTTTCAGAAGAAACATTTGTTGAAGAAAATGAAAGTTTAAAACAAGGTGGAGCTGGCGCTGGTCTTACAGATAATGACTAAAGATTTTGATGATCAAATAAATGATAATGAAGAAATTCTCCAATTAGATGATTTCTGTGAAGAGTGTAAAAAAGAAGACCCAAGTGTTTCTCAAAATTTAATCTTAACAGGATTTAAAACCTGCAACTCTTGTAAACTTTCAAAAACTATATTTCCAATTTAACTAACATTACTTATTGGTAGAACATTCATTTTGCTCATTACAAATGATATTGAAAGAAAAGCAATTATTAAAAAAGCTAAAAAGACTATGCCAAATGATTTAAAATTCGACTTTAAATTTAAAACTTGTTTTGTTGAAATGATTAATCCAGCAAAAATCCAGAACTGAGTTAGAAATATTATCGGTATCATTAAATCTGGTGTTACAGCAAAAAATCTTAAAAGCCCTGGTGCATGAGCAAACCCCACGGCTGTTAATACTTTTTTAAATGAAACTTTTGTTTCTTTGTCTGGAAATAATTTTACACCAATAACGTAGATAAAAAGTCCCCATACAAACCAAGTAAGAATGGCAGTTAAGCCAGACATTGCAACTGCAGTTTTGATGATAGTATTTGCAGCAACCGCACCGGCTAGCCCATCTAATATCATTATAAGGCCTGCAAAGTATATTGCAGCCTCACCAAAGTTCTTATTATCTTTGTAAAGAGATTTATCTAATTTAATAGACCGAACAATTATATTTAAAAATTGACCAAACATTATTTATTTTTTTTTACTATTTTTCTGTGCTTTATAGGAAACAAATAGTGGAAAGAGTATTAAAGCAATTACTATTATTATGCAAACAGCTATTAGGAATGTTTTTGTCATTATAAATTCTCACCTTAAGTCTATATATTAATAATAATTTATCAATAACGAGTTTCATACTAACTTGCTACTATTTGAAACCTGTTAAATTTGCTTTTAAATTTATATCAAGAGGTGAGACAGAATACGCAATGAGCTTAGATGGATCAGAGGATCTTAAAAAAGGATTTGATGTCTCTAAAAATATTAATGGCTTTGATCTAATCAATCATTTAATGAAACTTCTGATCGGGAAGCTAAAGTTTCTCTATCTAGTGTGTTTTAAGTAAATAGTAATATTTCATGAGAGGGGTATTAATTCTTTATAATAGAGAGGGGAATTTATCCCCTCTCTATAAAAATTGATTTAACCTTTAACGACTTCTCTAGTGTTTGCGTTAAACGATTCTGTAAATGGAATATCCACTACCACAGCATCAACAGGTGTTCCTGGTGTGTCAGAATATTTAGCAGGTAAATGAACTTTGTACTTAGTTCCAACTTTACCTTTTGGGAAACCATTAGCATTTAATGTTCCATCAAATGGTACATATCCCATTGCTATATTTTGACCTTTTTCAGGGTGATACCAAGGTGATGTAATAAATCCTACAGGATCTCCACCACTCTCAGGTGACACTAACCAAAAGTCAGGAGCATATTCTTCAATTGGTTTTCCACCCAACTCAAGACCTACTAACTGAAGTTTGTAAGGTTTTTGACCAGCCTTAAGTTCTGCACCCATTTTCTCTAGTGCAGCTTTTCCAACATAGTCAGCTTTCTTACTCCACTCACCTTTTCCAGATAATGAAACTTGGTAACCAAGGTTACACTGAAAAGGGTTGTGTTGTTGATCCATATCTTGTCCCCAAGAAAGAATTCCAGCTTGAATTCTTCTGTGATGGGCAGGAGCGATAACCATTAGGCTATGTTTTTTACCAGCAGCAAGTACAGCATTCCACATATCATCAGCGTATTTAGTTGCTTCTCTTAAGTAGATTTCATATCCAGCTTCACCTGAGAAACCAGATTGTGAAATAACACAACTTCTGCCGCCAACATTTGCTTCAGCTAAACCATAGAAAGGCATGTTATCTAGATCAACTTGATCACCAATAAGATCCTTCATTAAAGCTTTTGATTTAGGTCCTTGAATTTGCACTGGGCAAACGTCAATTTCCTCAATTGTACAATCAAATCTTCCATCAGCGTTAACACCTTGAAGATACATTCCAATATCAGAGTCTGATAGTGAGAACCAAAATTCATCTTTTGAAATTCTAAGAAGAATAGGATCATTTAAAACTCCACCATAAGCATTACATAAAATTACGTATCTTGCTCTCATTGGTGAGATTTTAGTTGCATCTCTAGTTATCACGTAGTCAGTAAACTTTTCTGCATCCGGACCCTTAACTCTAATTTGTCTTTCAACAGCAACGTTCCACATAGTAACGTGATTTTTAATTGCTTCGTATTCTTTCATCGCTCCACCATCTTCAGGTTTTACATAACCTCTTGGGTGATAAATACGATTGTAGACAGTTGCTCTCCAACAACCTGCTTCCATTGATAGATGCCAATACGGAGATTTTCTTACCCTTGTTGAAATTAACAGTTCAACTTTTGTAGGGCCACTTTGTCTTAAGTTGTATGGTACTTCACGATCTGATTGATCAACTGAAGTCACATGATTTAGCTTAGTATAGTCAAATTCATTAGACATAACCGTTCTCCTTCAACCACTTGTTAGTTTCCTTCAAGCCGCCGAATGTATAAATGTGGAAGTTACCCGTGAACTCTTTCACTTTCCCAATTAAATCATTAGGGTCTTTAGGTTTCAATAAATCTAATGCCTTACTAAAATTAGACTTAAGAAAATTTATAGAATTTTTCGCCCCGACTATATTAGCAAACTTAATCAAGCTAGTTATTTTCATTGGCCCAGTAATTCCTACATGCACTGGTACTGACTGCTTAGAAATGAAATCTACAATAGGTTGACTGTCTAGCAACCACTGGGTCACTATATAGTCGGCGTAAGGTTTTTTATCTATCATAGCTTTTTCTAATTCTTTATCGGAAATATCCTGACTTCCTTCTGGATGTCCTGCTATTCCTATTTTAATTCCATCAAAAAATCCTGTTTCTAAAATTTGAATTGAACTATCAAATTTGCCAATCGGCTCTCTACTACCACCAATTACTAAAGCTTGTTTTGCACCCACATCTTTACATCTTGCGATATAATCTTTTAGTTGTGCTTCATCTAAGATTGATCTTGCCGGAAAATGTGGAACTGGATTAAATCCTTTTTTAACCAAATCACCTGATTTTGCAGCAGTTTCTTTATAGTCTCCACCTGGTAGCATAGTTACATAAACATCTTTAACGGGGGGCAATGTATCTAGATCAGTGTGAGGTCCAACCTCAAGAGAAAAATTCATTTTGCCGATCATTAGCTTTTTTGTAAAAGCTGTCAAAGAAATTCATCCTGTGGATAAAGATATTTGTTGCCAAAAATTGAGCCGGTGATAATTTTTTTTAATGACTAAAAATGCCAAAAACCCTGAACTATCAGAGATCTTAGACCTAGATAAAATTAAGGTTGTTGGGAACTCAATTGAGGAGGCCCACGGTCTACCAAACGAGTGCTACACAAGCTCAGACTATTTAATGTTCGAAAGAGAGAGGATTTTCAAGGATAAATGGACAGTGATTGGAGTTGGAAGCTCTGTGCCAAACTCAGGGGATGTTGTGCCATGTAACTTAATAGGGATTCCATTAATCATAATTAGAGATAAAGAGAAAAAAATTAGAGTATTTCACAATGTTTGTAGTCATAGAGGATTTAAGCTCATAGATGAGCCTTGCTCTTTAAAAAATGTTTTAAGATGCCCTTATCACTCATGGTCTTATGATTTTGATGGAAAATTAGTTGCAACACCCCATATAGGTGGATTGAATGTTCATGAGACAGAAAAATTTGATAAATCAACAAGTGGCTTAAAAGAAGTGAGAAGCAAGGTATGGATGGATATTATATTCATTAATATCAATAATAATGAATTAGAATTTGATGAGTATATTAAACCTCTTGAAGAAAGATGGTCAAAATTTATATCTAAGGAAGATCAAAACTTACTTAAACACTCAAAAGATCACGGATATTTTAGCCTAGATGTTAAATGTAATTGGAAATTTGCAATAGAAAATTATTGTGAAAGTTATCATTTACCGTGGATACACCCAGAATTAAATAAAGTTTCAAATATTAGTGATCACTACCATATCCAAGGTTTACCCAATAGATTTGCTGGCCAAGGAACCAATAAATATAATCAGCCTGTTAAAGGTGAGAAAAGTTTTAATAATTTTCCAAATTGGCCAAAAGATTTTGAAAAAAAAGCAGAATACATTGCTCTTTTCCCCAATGTAATGATTGGTTTGCATATAGATCACTTCTATATTTTTTGGTTGGAGCCAAAGTCTACAAATGAAACTAAAGAACACTTAATGATGTATTATGTTGGAGAGGAAAGTGCGAATGGAATTGAATTTTCAGAAATGAGAAAACATAACTCAACATTTTGGAAAGAGGTAATGATTGAGGATATAAAAGCCATTGAAGGAATGCAAGAAGGTAGAAATTCACCAGTATATAATGGTGGAAATTTTTCACCCATAATGGATAATCCAACTCATCAATTTCATAAATGGGTAGCAGAAAATTTAATCTAAAATGAAAATAATATTAATAATGGGTCTTCCAGGATCTGGCAAAACAACTTTAGCAAATGAACTTGCACCCATGTTAAATGCCAAAAGACTTAATGCTGATGAAGTTAGAAAAGAAGCAAATGATTGGGATTTTTCTGAAGAAGGCAGAACAAGACAAGCCAAAAGAATGGCAGATTTTGCAAAAAAATTAAAAGATGATGGTAATTATGTTGTAGCTGATTTTATTTGTCCAACACCTGAAGCAAGAAACTTATTTCCAGCAGATTATATTGTTTGGGTAGATACAATAAAAGAAGGACGTTTTGACGATACTAACAAAATGTTTGTAAAACCTGAAAAATTTGATTATCAGGTTACAACTCAAGATGCTAAACATTGGGCACCAATAATACTAAAGGAGATAAAATAATGGCTTACGAATGGGATAATAAAAAACCAACAGCACAAATGTTAGGCAGATGGCAACCTTTTCACGATGGTCACTATGCTTTATTTCAAGAAATTGTAAAAAAAACAGGTCAAGTTTGTATTCAAATTAGAGACGTCCAAGGTGTTGATGATAACCCATTTGATTTTGAAACTGTTAAAAAAAATATTGAAGAAAAATTGAATCCAGAGTTTGAAGGACAATTTAAAGTAATGATGGTGCCAAATATTACTAATATCTGTTATGGAAGAGGTGTTGGTTATAAAATAGAAGAAGTTGTTTTATCCGAAGAAATACAGCAAATTTCAGCGACAAAAATTAGAGCTAAAATGAGAGAAGATGGTAAACTTGACTAATATTAAGGTTAAATTTTTTAATAAAGATATAGCTTCAATTATTATCAGTGAACCAAAAACATATAACGCTCTTTCATTTAAAAATTTAGGAGATTTAATTAAAGCTTTTAAAAAATTAGATGAAGACCAAAATATCAAAGTAATAATAATCGAAGGTGCTGGAAAAGGGTTTAGCGCCGGTCATAATTTAAAAGAAGTAAATGGATTAAAAAAAAGAGCTAAATACCAAAAACTTTTTAACCTTTGTTCAAAATTAATGCTTCAAATTGTTGAAGGAAAAAAGCCAGTTATTGCAAAAGTACATGGAGCAGCATTTGCAGCTGGATGTCAGTTAGTTGCAAGTTGTGATCTTGCCTATAGTACAAATGATGCAATTTTTGCAACGCCGGGTGTTAATATAGGATTATTTTGTAGTACGCCCATGGTTGCCGTTAGCAGAAAAGTTAATAGAAAAAGAATGATGAAAATGCTGTTAACGGGTGAGCCCATTAAAGCAAACTATGCAAAAGAAATTGGATTGATTAATGATTGTTTTACTAAATCAAAATTAAATAACGAAGTATTAAAGATAGCAAAAACTATTGCTTCAAAATCAAGTCATACAATTAAAATTGGTAAACAAACTTTTTACAATCAATTAGAAATGCCATTGAGAAAAGCTTACGCATACACGAGTAAAATGATGACTAAAAATATGATGGCAATAGATGCTAAAGAAGGCATATCTGCATTTTTAGAAAAAAGAACGCCCAAGTGGAAGCATAAGTAGTGAACGAAAAAATAAAAGAAATTCTTTCAAAATATAAAACAATTGCAATGGTGGGTGTTAGTAAGGACGACAAGAAACCTTCAACCATTGTCATGAAATATATGCAAAGGTATGGTTTTAAAGTTATTCCAGTTAACCCGAGTGCAAAAGGTCAAAAAATACTAGGAGAAGAAGTTTTTGAAAAACTTGAGGATATTAAAATACCTGTTGATATTGTAGATGTGTTTAGACCTTCAGTTGAAGCAAACAAATATGCTGAAGAGAGTGTCAAAATTGGAGCTAAAGTTCTCTGGTTACAATTAGGAATAAGAAGTTTAGAGGCAAAAAAATTAGTAGAGAGTAAAAATATTGAATACATAGAAAATAGGTGTACTAAAATGGAATATCAAAAGCTTTTTTTGAATATAAACCCCGCTTTTCCTGTATTACAAAGTTAAATGAACATAATTAATTTCACTCCGGTTTCTGCATTTCTAGGTGGTTCTCTAATTGGTTTAGCAGTGGTTATCTTCTTTGTTTTTAACGGTCGACTAATTGGAATAAGTGGAATTGCTAGTAATTTTTTAAATTCAAAAGATAATAGATTTGATAATTTCTTATTTCTATTAGGCTTAATTCTTGGTCCTATTGTTTATAAAGTATTCACCCAACAAGAAATTAATATTTCAATTTCAAATTCCTTTATTTTATTAGCTGTTGCAGGCTTACTAGTAGGAGTTGGCACTAGAATTGGGGGAGGTTGTACTAGTGGTCATGGTATAAGTGGTATTGGTAGATTTTCTTTAAGATCAATTGTTGCAACAATAACCTTCATGATTGTTGGCATTTTAACTGTATGGATAAAAAATTTAATATGAGCAAAATTGTATCTTTAATTTGTGGAATAATTTTTGGCATAGGTCTTACTATTTCACAAATGATTGACCCAGCAAAAGTTTTAGGTTTTTTAAATATCCTTGGTGATTGGGATCCATCTTTAGCATTTGTAATGATTGGAGCTCTAATTATATCATCTCCATTTTTTCACTTATTTAAAAATAACAAAAAACCAATTTTTGTAGATAGTTTTTCTTATTCAAATAATAAGGAATTAAATAAAAAATTAATCATTGGATCTTCACTTTTTGGAGCAGGATGGGGTTTAGCAGGATTGTGTCCAGGACCTGCGATAGCATCATTAGCTTTATTTAATACTAGTTCTATAATTTTTGTAATTACTATGTTTGTTGGGTTTTATTTGGTTAAATTATCAGATTTAACTACCCAAGCCCGATGATAAAAATCATCAATATTTTTTTGAATTAACCCCTTTGCAATTTGATTGGCTTCTTGCTCTTCAAAAGGACCATATTTTTTTTCAGTATCTTTTAATATTGTTTTAATCAGATTAGGGTTTTTATGCTCACCTTCAATTACGTAAAAATTTTTCATGGCTTTCTTATAGAACTAGTTTAAAAATACACAAATGAAAAAAATATTTCTTTTATATGGTCACTATAATGAAAAATCCTTTAACGCCGCTATTAGAGATACATTTATAAAAACAGCTGAAGAAAATGGTAATACAGTTGATTGTGTTGACCTATATAAAGAAAAATTTAACCCAGTTTTTGCTGGCGAAAAAGCAGGTGAAGATGTTTTGGATCATAGAAGACGAATTGAGCAATGTGATACAATTGTTTTAATTGCACCTATTTGGAATTTTAGAATGCCAGCTATTGTAGAAGGTTGGATAGATAAAGTTTTATCACCACCATGGGCTTTCACATTTAAAAAATTAGTTGGAAATTATGGTTATCCAATTGGAAACTTAAAAGATAAAAAGGCAATAATCTTTTGTACTTATGGCTCTCCAAGACTGGCTATTACAACATTTTTTTTAAATCTACCCATAAGAAGATTAAAAAGAGGCGTGTTTCATATGTGTGGCATTTATAATATTGTATATAGAAGATATTTTGCAGTACCGTTTGTAACTAATGAAAAACGAAGAGAATTTCTTGAAGACGTTAAAAAGACAGCAAATAATATTTAAAACCTTATTAATTTACTTTCTAAGTCTCACAATTTCACAAGCCGACATAATTAAACCTAGTAGTAGTATTGAGCCATACCAAGTTGTGGAAATTCAGTTGAAAAGTTTACAAAAAAATAACTCACCTTCTATAGATAATGGAATTGAACAAACTTGGGAGTTTGCCCATCCTAGCAATAGAAAAAGTACAGGACCTTTGGATAGATTTAAGACTATGCTGAAGGGCAAGTCATATAAAATACTATTAGATCATTTAGATCATGAAATTATTCAAGAAAACCTTACAAATTCAGTAGCTTTGTTTGAAGTTAGTGTTCTTGGAAAAGATAAATCCTATTACAAATTTAAATGGCAGGTTGAAAAATATAAAATAGATGGTCCCTTCAAGGACTGCTGGCTGACCACAATGGTGTCCGCTCCAATACCCTTGGGATCTTCAATTTAATTTAGAGGGTAAACGAATTTTGTTTCGTTCGTATTGAAAATTTAGTAGGAATTGCTTAATGAAAACGAAAGCTAAAGTTGTAGTAGTTGGTGGTGGCGTAGTTGGAGTAAGTGCTCTTTACCACTTAGCTAAAAAAGGTTGGTCAGATGTTGTTTTAGTTGAAAGAAAAGAATTAACCTCAGGTTCTACTTGGCATGCAGCCGGTTTATTACCCTTGTTCAACATGAGCTATTCAGTTGGTCAACTCCATAAATATGCAGTTGATTTTTATAAAAGATTAGAAGAAGAAACTGGAAAAAATGTTGGCTTCAGTGTTGTTTCAAATATTCGTTTAGCAAGCACCAAAGATAGAATGGATGAGTACCACCAGTATGCAGGTGTTGCGCAAACAATTGGTGTTGATGTAAAATTTTTAACACCTGATCAAGTAAAAGAAATTTGGCCCTTGTGTCGAACCGATGATTTACTTGGTGCAATCCAACACCCTGAAGATGGATATATTCAGCCAGCTGACTTAACACAAGCGATGGCAACGGGAGCTAGAAATTTAGGTGCAGAAATTTATAGAAACACAGCAGTAGTTGGTATGAAACAAACTAAAGATGGCTGGATTGTAGAAACAGATAAAGGCTCAATTGAATGTGAACATGTAATTTCTTGTTCAGGAAACTTTGCTAGGCAAACAGGAAAAATGGTTGGTTTAGATATTCCAGTAATACCTGTTGAACACCAATATATTGTAACTGAACCTCATCCAGATATTGTAAAAAGAAAAAAAGATGGCTTACCTGAGATGGGAGTTTTAAGAGATAGTGATAGTAGATGGTATATGAGAGAAGAAGCGGGTGGATTAATATTAGGGCCATATGAAGATGGTGCACCAGCTTGTTATGTTGATGGCCCATCAAAAGATTCAGAGTATGAATTATTTCAAGAAGATTTAGATAGACTAGCCCCACATATAGAAGGAGCCATTCATAGAGTGCCAGCCTTTGGAGAGGTTGGAGTTAAAAAAGTTTATAACGGTGCAATTTGTTACACACCAGATGGAAATCCAATAGTTGGACCTGCATGGGGATTAAAAAATTTCTGGATTAATGAAGGACATAGTTTTGGAATAACTGCAGCAGGTGGAGCGGGTTGGCAACTTGCTGAATGGATAATAGATGGTGAACCAACAATAGATATGCTTGGAGTTGAACCTAGAAGATTTGGTGACTATGTTTCAAAAGCATACTTAAAAGAAAAAAATGAAGAAGCTTACAATCATGTATTTAAAGTTCACTACCCTGATGAAGAAAGAGGTGCTGCTAGAGAGTTAAGAACATCACCTTGTTATGACAGAATGAAAGCATTAGGAGCAGTTTTTGGCCAAAAATTTGGCTGGGAAAGACCCAATTTCTTTGCAATCGATGGAATGGAACAAAAAGATGACTGGTCATTTAGAAGATCTAAGTGGTTTAAAGCAATTGAAAAGGAATGCAAAAACGTAAAAGAAAATGTTGGTCTTTTAGACATGACAGCATTTGCAAAATGTAGAATTAAAGGTCCAGGTGCTGAAGAGTTTTTAGACTATTTAGTTGCAAACAAACTTCCAAAAAAAATTGGTAGAATTGGATTATGTCATGCTCTTAATACTAAGGGTGGTGTGCATTCAGAGTTTACAATCATGAAAGAAGCAGAGGGTAGTTATTATTTAGTTTCTGCAGGAGCAAACCAAAGATTAGATCATGATTGGATCCAAAAGTGGATGCCAACAGATGGTAGTGTTCAGTTTGAAAATTTAACAAATAGCATTGGTGTACTGGTTATCTCTGGTCCTAAAGCTAGAGAGTTAATGACTAGAGTATCAAGCGATGATTTTTCAAATGAAAACTTTAAATGGTTAAGTGCAAAAACAGTTGACGTAGGAAATGCAAAAGTTAATGCCATGAGAGTAAATTTTGTCGGTGAACTTGGTTGGGAACTTCATCATCCAATTGAATATCAAAATCACATTTTTGATAAATTAATGGCAGCTGGAAAAGATTTGGGAATTAAACCATATGGAATTAGAGCAATGAACAGTTTAAGACTTGAAAAATCTTATAAACTTGTTGGTACAGAATTATCAATTGAATATTCACCTTACGAATCTGGTTTGGATAGATTTATTCATCCTAATAAAGGAAACTTTATTGGACTTGATGCCTTAAATAAATGGAGAGAAAAAGGTTTCTCAAACAAATTGGTAACCTTAGAAGTTCACAATGTAGAGGATGCGGATGTATTGGGAAATAACCCAATTTACAAAGATGGAAAAGTTGTAGGACGTGCTACAGGTGGTGAATTTGGTTTTAGACTAGGAAAATCAATAGCCTTAGGAATGGTTAAACCTGATATTGCTACACCAGGACAAAAATTGGAAATTGATATTCTTGGCAAAATGTATGACTGTACAATTTTAGAAGAAAGTCCTTATGATCCTGAAAATAACTTACTAAGAGCTTAATGAAAATATTAGTCGCCGTAAAAAGAGTTATTGATTACAACGTTCAAATCAGAGTAAAAGAAGATGGCACAGGTATCGTTACGGATAATGTTAAAATGTCAACTAACCCACCTGATGATAACGCAATTGAAGAAGCGGTAAGAATTAAAGAAGCTGGTAAAGCAACAGAAGTAGTTGCGGTAACTATTGGAGAAGAAAAAGCACAAGAAACAGTTAGAAAAGCTTTGGCTGTTGGTGCGGACAGAGGAATTCATGTTAAGGTAGAAGGAATAGTAGAGCCACTAGCAGTTGCTAAAATTTTACAAAAAATTGTTGATAAAGAAAAACCAGATCTAGTTTTCATGGGCAAACAAGCAATTGATGATGATTGTAATCAAACAGGACAAATGTTGAGTGCACTTTTAAATTGGCCACAGGCAACATTTGCCTCAAAAATAGATATTAAAGACAATAAATTAGAAATTATTAGAGAAATTGACGAAGGCTTAGAAACTATTGAAGTTAACCTTCCAGCAGTTGTTACTTGTGATTTAAGATTAAATGAACCTCGTTATGCTTCTTTACCTAATATCATGAAGGCTAAGAAGAAACCAATAGATCAAATGACAGCAGCAGATTTAGGTGTTGATGTAACACCAAGAGTTCAACAAATTAAAGTAGAAGAGCCACCCAAAAGAAAAGCCGGAATAAAAGTATCTAGTGTGGCGGAATTAGTTCAAAAACTTAAAAATGAGGCAAAAGTTATATAATGTCAATTTTATTAATTGCAGAACATAACAATAAAGAATTAAGAGCCTTTACTCTTAATGCAATTACTGCCGCATCACAAATTGATGGAGATGTTCACGCATTACTTATAGGAAACAACTGTTCTGATGTTGCAAAAGCATTATCTGAAATACCATTAGTTAAAAAAGTAATACAAGTAGAGGCTACTCATTATGAAAATTTTTTACCAGAAAATTTTGCACCATTAGTTGTTAAAGTTTCTGAAAACTATTCACATGTGATTAGTTCAGCCAATACATTTGGTAAAAACTTGATGCCAAGAGTTGCAGCTTTAATGGATATATCGCAAGTTAGTGATATTATTAAAGTAGTATCTCCTGACACTTTTATAAGACCAATTTATGCTGGGAATGCATTTGCAACAGTTAAAAGTACTGATGTAAAAAAATGTATAACTATTAGACCAACCTCATTCGAACCTTGTGAAACATCAGGAGGGTCAGCACTAATTGAAAAGATGGATGCGGTAGAAGAATTTACTTTATCTAAATTTATTAAAAGAGAAGAGGTTAAATCTGATAGACCAGAACTTGGAACTGCAAGAGTTGTAATTTCAGGGGGTAGAGGAATGCAGAGTGGAGAAAACTTTAAATTAATTACAGACATAGCTGATAAGCTAAACGCAGCAATAGGTGCATCGCGTGCAGCCGTAGACGCTGGATACATAAGTAATGAACATCAAGTTGGTCAAACAGGTAAAGTGGTAGTGCCAGATTTATATATTGCAGTTGGGATTTCTGGTGCAATTCAACATTTGGCTGGAATGAAAGAAAGTAAAATTATTGTTGCAATAAATAAAGATGGTGAGGCTCCAATTTTTAGTGTTGCAGATTATGGTCTAGAAGCAGATTTATTTGAAGCGCTTCCTCAATTTTTAGAAGAATTAAACAAATTAAACACTATACAAAAATAACAAATAATATAAAAAATTACCATATGCCTAGAGAAGCAATGGAATATGATGTGGTAATTGTTGGTGGTGGTCCGTCAGGACTATCTACTGCTATTAAATTAAAACAATTAGATCCTGAATTAACTGTTTGCTTACTTGAAAAAGCTTCTGAAATTGGAGCTCATATTTTAAGCGGTAATGTGTTTGAAACTAGAGCATTAGATGAACTATTACCAAACTGGCAAGAGCTTAATTCACCAATTAAAACCAAGGTTTCTAAAGAAAAATTCTTATTTTTAGGTAAATCGAAATCATTAAGTTGGCCTACGTGGTTACTGCCATCAGTTCAACAAAATCATAATAATTATATAATAAGTTTAGCAAATCTATGTAGGTGGTTAGCAGAACAGGCAGAAGCTTTAGGTGTTGAGATATTTCCAGGCTTTCCTGCAAGTGAAATTTTATACAATGAAGATGGATCGGTTAAAGGTGTTGCAACTCAAGACATGGGTGTTGATAAAGAAGGAAATAAAAAAGACAGCTTCGAGCCTGGTATAGAACTTTTAGGGAAAGTGACAGTTTTTGCAGAAGGCTGCAGAGGGCATCTTGGAAAACAGTTAATTGAAAAATTTAATTTATCAGAAGGTAAAGATCCTCAACAATATGGAATTGGATTTAAAGAAATTTGGGAAATCAGCGAACAAAAACATGAAGAGGGAATGGTAATGCATACCGCAGGTTGGCCATTAGATAACAATACTTATGGTGGAAGTTTTGTGTATCACGCAGAAAACAAACAGGTTTTTTTAGGATATGTTATTGGTCTTGATTATAAAAACCCACATCTTTCTCCTTTTGATGAATTTCAAAGGTTTAAAACTCATCCAGCAATTAAAAAAATAATTGAAGGTGGAAAACGTATTTCTTATGGGGCTAGGGCTTTAATTGAAGGCGGACTTCAAAGTTTGCCAAAAATGTTTATGCCGGGTGCATTATTAATAGGCTGTGATGCGGGAACATTAAATATGCCTAAGATTAAAGGATCACATACTGCAATGAAAAGTGGAATGATTGCAGCTGAAACTATTAATGAATATTTAAAAGAAAATAAAGATCTATCTATTTACGAAGATAAATTTAAAAAAAGTTGGATTTATAAAGAATTATATAGCGCTCGAAATGTTAAACCGAGCTTTAGCTGGGGCTTAATTCTTGGAATAATATTTACTGGGATTGATCAAATTTTATTTAGAGGTAAACTTCCTTTTACCCTTAAACACAAGCATGCTGATCATGAAACTTTAAAACCAGCAAGTGAAATGCCCAAAATAGATTATCCTAAACCTGATAATGTGATCACGTTTGACAAAACAAGTTCTGTATACTTAACAGGAACTAACCATACTGATAATCAACCTGTACACCTACAATTAAAAGATCCAAATCTACCAATTAATTATACTCTAGAAAAATTTGATGAACCTGCACAGCGATATTGTCCAGCTGGTGTTTATGAGGTTCAAAATGAAAATGGTATTGATAAATTTGTAATTAATTCACAAAATTGTATTCATTGTAAAACTTGTGATATAAAAGAGCCTTCACAAAATATTACCTGGGTAACACCTGAAGGAAGTGGCGGACCGAAGTATGGAAATATGTAATTAGAATATCTTTCTTAAAAAGATAAAATCATTCCAACCACCAAAACTAAAGAAAGTATTAATCCTAAGAAAACTAAGTTTGTGAAATTTTCTTTATCTTGTGTTTTTTTTGCTCTATTTAAAAGAACATTTATATCAACACGGCCTGATATTATTTCCTTATGTTTTTGAGAGGTCTCCAAATGAGGAAGATTTTTTATCCCAGTAACTAAATTTTTTTCTGCACTCATGATATAAATAGAGCAGGTTTGATTAGAAGTAACAATTCAAGTGTAGCCCATAATGGGTCTAATGAATTGTTCAGTATGGGTCTAAAGTGATAAAGCAATGCCAATAATAGTGATTATAAAAACAAAAATCCCTATAAAAAGTAAAAGTCTTCTTCTTTTTTCTCTTCGTAAAGCCAATAAAGCAGTTACACCCACCTTAGGAAAAATTTTGTTAATTTTTTTTTGCAGTATTATGTGGCTATCTACAATGGTTGTGCCACTACTATCTGATAGATTTTCATACTCAATCTTAATATTTTTTTCTGCACTCATAATTCAAAAATAGCTAAAAAATACTTACAAAGAAGTTCGTAATGGTACATTTTGGGTCTTTTTAATATATTTAAATATATGTTCATTTTGGGTATTTAAATCTGTAGAATAATAATCATGGACAGGTTTATCTCCAATCAAATACGTAAAGAAGATTTGTTATTAGTTTTTGAAAAAAAATATCACTTAATAAGTCCACTTTGGTCTAACCATCAAGTAGAATGGATTAATGGAGTTTATCAAGCTTACAAAGATCATGAAAAATACATGATAGTTCTTTATTTGATAAAAAAGACATTTGATTTTTACTCAAAAAACCTTGTTAAGGAAAATTTTACTGAATTTTTAAAAAAGATTTTATAGAAGTAGACTCATTTACTATAATGGAGGTGTCTAAAGCAATCGATATTGCTAAAGAAAGTGCTAGAAGAAAAATTAATGAATTAGAGAAATCGGGTGCAATCAAAAGGGCAAAGAAAAGAATTATTATAGATAAAAGCATGTTCCCTTTTATGAGACCAGATAAATCAATAATAAGAATTTCACGCTTCTTATCTGCCATATCAAATATTTTGTACCAAGAAAATATCTTAAAACATAAATTTGAATCAATTAAAATTGAAGATTTTATAAAAAATAACTTTTCTTTAATTTGGAAACTTTACTACGAAGTACAAATACCAAATCTATTAAAATGGAAAAAAGTTTTTACAGACTTAGAAACATATCATGTTTGGGCTGTTTGTGTTGTAAATCAAAAACTTAATAGTCAAAAAAACCCACAGAGTAATAATAAAATAAATAAAAAAAAATATTTAGATAGATATTTTTTTAATGATGAAAAAGTAATTGATGGAATAAACGCAATGTCAATTTCAGATATTTCAGGAATTCCCAGAGCTACTGTTATTAGAAAATTGAATATATTACTTGAAAAAAAATACCTAGTCATTGACGATAAAAAACATTATTCTTTAGCAACCGTTCATCTGAAAAAATTAACCTTAATACAAGAGATTAATTTAAATTTTTTATCTGAATTTATAGCAAGTGTTTTTAATCTAATATTAATTGAGCAAAAAAAATTTAAAAAAAAATGAAAAATTATTTTTTTATTTAAAACTTACACAATCTTAAGTTAGGTATTTTTTTTAACAATGAATAGAAATACTAGAGATGTCGCAAACATCACCAAACCATAAGCCGCAGTAGGCACAATAAGTGGGCTTAAAACTCCAACTTCAGATCCTAATTGAGTAGCTATAAAAACTGCTAAAGTTCCGTTCTGTAAACCGCATTCAAGCGCAATACATCTTTGTTGTGCAATTCCTGTGGCAAACATTTTTGCAATATAATATCCAACAAACATCATGGTAATGTTTAAAATTGTTGTGATCAATCCTGCTGAAATTATGAAGGGAATTATTTTATCCCATTCAGAAGCGTAAACTGCAAATAAAACAAGGGCAAACAAAATAACCGAAATCTTAGTGATTAAACTGCTTTTTAAAACTATATAGTCATTAAAAAACCTTCTTATAACCATTCCTATAATTACAGGGACAGTTACAACAAAAAACATTTTTATAGATATTCCAATCATTGAAATATTTTTTGACATAAATGAAACTTCTAAAATTTCTGCGGATTTAAAAACTATAAGTGGAACTGTAATAATACTAATCAAACTAATAATTGCTGTTAAAGAAATGGATAAAGCAACATCACCATTTGCAAATTTTGTATATATATTTGATGTAACACCACCTGGTGCTGCCGCAATTATCATAACGCCCACAGCTAATTCAGCTGGTGTATTTAATAATTTAATTAAAACAAATGCTATTACTGGTAGTAAAATTAATTGGCAAATTAAACCAACAAGAAAATCTTTTGGATTTTTAATTACTCTTGTAAAATCATTGATGGTTAGGCTTGTTCCAAGTCCAAGCATCATTAATGCTAATGCAATTGGTGCAATTTTAGTTACAATTTCCATTTATAATCATAGCAAATTTTTAAGAGATTGGATATTTTTTTAAGAAAGGTCGATTGCGTGTTTTTTTAAAGCTTCCATCGATACAAACTTTAAAGTTTTTTCATGTGTTCTTTTTATATAAACGGGGCATGCTTTTTCAGCCTCAACAGCTTTTGCATACCAACTTGCACAGACACACCAGCCATCTCCATCTTTTAATCCTGGAAAACCAAACTCAGGGTGGGGTGTGATTAAATCATTACCAGCCTCTTTAGCCCATTCTAAAAATTCTGTTGTAACTTTTGAACAAACCGTATGAACACCGTGATCATTTTCGTCAGTACTGCAACAACCATCTCTATGCCATCCTGTTAAAGGGTCGTTTGAGCATTCTTCTAGATCTTCACCTAGAACATTTTTTTGTTTATCAGTCATTTAAATTTTTGTTGGATTGGGCTGACCTTTGTAGACAACCTCTGGATCAAAAGATTTTTCTTTCTCTTCAAATTTCATTTTAATTTCTCTACCGTTTTCAATTGGTCCTAATGGAATAGATCTATAAAAACACGATCTATAACCAACATGACAGCTTGATCCATCTCCAATATCAACACTTAACCAAATAGAGTCTTGGTCATCATCAATTCTAATTTCTGTTACTTTTTGTGTGTATCCACTTGTTTTTCCTTTGTGCCAAATTTGCTGTCTAGATCTACTAAAATAATGAGCCTCTTTTGTCTCAATAGTCTTTTTAAAAGCCTCAACATTCATATAGCCATGCATTAAAATATCCTTAGTTTTTGAGCACATGGTAATAACCGGTATTAATCCATCGTTATCGAACTTTGGAGATAGGAATTCACCCTCTTCAATTTCAACTATATTTTCTCTTTTTTTAAACATATCTAGGTGATTATGTAGCATATTGCCCAATATATTAAATATTTTAAAAACGATGATTTACTGTATAAACTTGCCTTATGAAATTAGTTAAAGAGACAGATAATAAAATTTTAGACGCTAACAAAGTTTCTGACAAAGAAGCTGAAGAGGCATTTAAAACTATTTTAACTTGGATAGGTGAAGACCCTAGTAGAGAAGGGTTATTAGAAACTCCAAAAAGAGTTGTTAAGGCATACAAAGAATATTTTGGTGGATACACTGAAGATGCAAATAAAATTTTAGAGAAAACTTTTGGTGATGTTGAAGGTTATGATGACATGGTGGTTGAAAAAAATATTTCAGTTTCAAGTCATTGTGAACATCATATGGCACCCATAGTTGGCACAGCACATGTTGCCTACATTCCAAATGAAAGAGTTGTAGGTTTAAGTAAACTTGCAAGAGTAGTAGAAGTTTTTTCAAAAAGATTACAGACACAAGAAAGACTAACAATGCAAGTTGCTCAAGCTTTAATGACTTCATTAGATGCAAAAGGAGTTGCGGTTACGATTGATGCAGCACACCAATGTATGACGATGAGAGGTATTAAAAAAGAAACTGCAACAACGGTTACAAATTACTTCTTAGGACAATTCAAAGAAGATTTAAGCATTCAAAACAGATACTTAAGATTTATTAGTAAGTAACATTCCTAAGGAGGAAAAGTCATGTCGGATAATTTTAAAGCATTAGTGGTTAACCAAGAAGGTGAAAATTTTACTAGAGAAGTAAAATCGATAGATAAATCTTTTTTAAAGCACGGTGATGTTTTGGTTAAGATAGATTATTCAGACTTAAATTATAAAGATGCTCTTATTTTAAATAATGGAGCCAAATTAGTAAAAGAATTTCCCCATATTCCAGGTATTGATTTTTCAGGAACTGTTTTAGAAAGTGATAATTCTAAATTTGTAAAAGGAGATGAAGTTATTCTTACAGGATGGAGAGTGGGAGAGATTTATTTTGGTGGTTACTCACAATTTGCAAAAGTTAATGGAGATTATTTAGTTAGAAAACCAAAAGACATTACATCTAAGCAAGCTATGATATTAGGTACTGCGGGATTAACAGCCTTACTCTGTGCTTTTGCAATAAAAGCAAGAGAAGAACTTTTATTAGGTGACAAAGTTAAAGATGTTTTGGTGACTGGCGCTTCTGGTGGTGTTGGAAGCATAGCGGTGATGATTTTAAATAAATTTGGTTATGATGTAACGGCTGTTACGGGAAAAGTTGAAAATGAAAATTACCTAAAATCATTAGGTGCAAAAAACATAATAAATAAAGCTGATTTAGACAAAGATGCTAGACCATTAGATAAAGGTCTATGGGATGGTGTAGTTGATACAGTTGGTGGAAAAATTCTTGCTAGTGCATTATCACAAACTAGAGACAATGGAATAGTTGCTGCATGTGGAAATGCATCAGATTATAAATTAAACACAACAGTTATGCCTTTTATTATCAGAGGTGTGAAACTTTGGGGAATTAATTCTGTTACGGCTTCCATTAAAAGAAGAGAATTTGTGTGGAGTGAAGTTAAAAATCTCATTGATTTTGAGATGTTAGAACAATCAGTTAAAGTTATTAGTTTAGAAGAATTAATAGAAGTGTATCCAAAAATGTTAAAAGGTAAAACATCAGGAAGATATATCGTAGATGTAAATAAATAATGGATTGGGATAAATTAAAAATATTTCATGCAGTTGCAGAAGCGGGCAGTTTTACTAACGCAACAATTAATCTAAATTTAAGTCAATCAGCAATTAGTAGACAAATTCAATCTTTAGAAAATGATTTAAAGGTCCAGCTATTTGAAAGACATGCTAGAGGACTTACTCTAACTGAACATGGCGAGTATGTTTTTAAAACAGCACGTGAAGTTATAAGCAAATTAAAAGAAGTTGAAACGTCATTAGGAGATCAAAAAAACAAACCAACTGGTAAATTAACAATCACTACAGTTAGAAGTTTTGGAACGCACTGGTTAACACCTAGAATTCAAGAATTCATGACTTTAAATCCTGAAATTGAAATTGAGTTAATTTTTGACGATAAAGAATTAGACCTAAGTACAAGACAGGCTGACATTGGAATTTTTATGAGAAGACCAAAACAGCTCAACTATATACAAAAAAAATTAGTTGATATTAAATATTATATTTATGGATCTCATAAATATTTAGAAAAGTATGGCACACCTAAAACTATTAATGATTTAAATAAACATAGATTTATTTCTTTTGGAAAAGGAGCTCCCTCACCCGTATACAATCCGGACTGGGCTTTAAAACTTGGTTTTAAAGATGCTAAAAAAAGAAAATCTATAATGAAAGTAAATAGTGTTATGGGTTTATTGCTTGCAGTTGAAACAGGAGTTGGGCTCGCAGCTTTACCAGAATATTTAGTTAGTAATTCTAATAATGTTATAAAAGTCTTGCCAGGCTCAGAGGGGCCAATTACAGAAGCACATTTCGTTTACCCACAATCACTAAAAAATACAGCAAGAATTACTGCATTTAGAAATTTTTTATTTAGTAAAATTGGCGACTGGAAAGCATAATTAAGTTTATTTGAATTAAAGCACTTATTTAGTAATTTTACCAAAATACCCCTTATTTACCTTATAAAATGCGTCATAATTGCGATTGATAATCATTCGCAATTAGATAATAAGTACCGATAAATAAGATATAATGAAAAAAATAATAGTCATAATTTTAACGTCAATATTATTAAACAACTTTGCTATTGCAAATGAAGTAAATGTTTTTAGTTCAAGACATTATGAATCTGATATTGAATTGTACAAAAAATTTACAAATCAAACTGGAATTAAAGTAAATGTTATTTCGGGAAAAGATGAGGCTTTACAAAAAAGAATTATAGAAGAAGGTACAAACTCCAAAGCAGATCTTTATATAACCTCTGATGCTGGAAACATTGCAATTTTTGATTCAAAAGGAATGTTTCAAAACTCAATGTCACCAACAATCGAAAAATTAGTACCTTCAAATTTTAGAAATAAAAATTGGGTAGGTATAACTAAAAGAGCAAGAATACTTTTTTATTCACCAGAAAGAGTTGTAAATGATGATCTGAAAAATCTTAATTATGAAGATTTAGCAAATCCAAAATGGAAGGGAAGAATAGTTATTAGACAATCTAATAATATTTATAATCAATCATTAATTGCCTCTTTAATTTTTAATAATGGAAAAGAAACAACAAATGAATGGGCTAAGAGTATTGTTAAAAATATGGCAAGAGACCCTAAAGGAAATGATAGAGCACAAATTCTGGCAGTCGCTGCTGGTGAAGCAGATATTGCTATAGCAAATACATATTATTATGCACTAATGCTTTCAGGCAATAAAGGTTTGGAACAACAAATAGCTGCAAATAAAGTTTTACCATTTTTTCCAAATCAAAATAATAGAGGAACACACATGAATATTAGTGGCGGTGGAATACTAAAATATGCTCCTAATAAAGATAGTGCCATTAAACTAATAGAGTTTTTATTAACTAAAGAAGCCCAACGACACTTAGTTAATAACACTTACGAATACCCAATGATAGAAGGTGTTGAGCCTCATGAATTATTAAAAAAAATGGGCACTAAATTCAAACAAGATTTAACAACTGATGTTGCAAGTTATGGTCAATATCAAAGCGATGCATTAGAGATCATGTTGAACGCTAAATGGAAATAAAAATACTATTTTGTTGGACTTGTAATACTAAAAAAAATTAACAATTATTTTATAAAGAATATGGGAAAAAAATTTAATTTTTGGTACATCAGCTCACTGTTAATATCAATAATGGTTGCTATACCTATTGTTACTGTTTTTTTAAGTTTTTTTGAGCCTACGGGTGATTATTACACAATTTTAAAAAACACTTTTTTAACTGATTATATCTATAATTCTATATTTCTCTTATTGGGTGTTTTATTTTTAACATTTATCATCGGCGTAGGATGTGCTTATGTCGTGTCATTTTATACTTTTCCAGGTGTTAATTTTTTCAAATGGTCTTTAATCTTATCTTTTGCGGTACCTGCATATATTTACGCTTACTCATTAAATGCTTTTTTTGAAAATTACGGTACTGCTTTTACTATATTGAACAATCTATTTGGAGAAGGTAATTATAATGCTCATATACCAAAATTTGACGGAATTTTAGGCGCTATAATTGCTATTTCATTTTCTTTATTTGCATATGTGTACGTACTAACTAGGGCCTCATTTCATTACCAATCTCAAAATTTAATAGAACTTGGAAAAAATTTAGGCTTTTCAAAGAAAAAATCTTTTTTTAAAATAATACTTCCTTCTGCAAGACCAGCAATAGTCGCTGGATTATCATTAGTTGCAATGGAAACTTTGTCAGACTTTGGTTCTGTGTCATTTTTTGGTATATCAACATTAACTACGGGGATTTATAACGCCTGGATATCTTTTGATGATTTAACTTTAGCTAATAGACTTTCATCTTATTTGTTAATCTTTATTCTTGGGCTATTTATTTTGGAAAACATTTCTAGAAGAAAAGCACAATTTCATACATCATCAAAGGGTGGCTTTAAATCTAAATCATTAATTAAACTAAATGGTTATAAATCTTTTTTTGCTTTCACTTTTTGTTTAATTATTTTTTTAATTAGTTTTTTATTTCCTGTGTCACAAATGCTGTATTGGACAATTATTTTCCCTCAACACTTAGCAAATCTAAATGTGGGTAAGTTATTTTTTAATACAATGCTTTTAGTATCTTTATCTAGCTGTCTATTAATCGCATTAGCTTTTATATCTAATTATGGAAACCGAGTTTCTAAAAGTAAATTTTTAAAAATGTTGAATATATTTTCAATATCAGGATATGCAATTCCAGGAATTATATTGGCAGTGGCATTTATTACTTTTATTTCTTGGTTTGATAATCAAATTATTAATCACTTTGAAATTCAATCTATCAAACCTTTTTTTATTGGTTCTATTTTTGGTTTGGTTTTAGTTTATTTTATTAGATTTTATTCTCTAGCTAACAATGGAATTAAATCTGGTTATGTGAAAATTAATTATTCTATAGATGAGAGCGCTTATTTATTGGGATATTCGAAATTTAAAACATTTAAGAATATTCATATTCCCTATCTAAAGAATTCAATTTTACTTATTTCAATTTTATTAACTATTGAAATTATTAAGGAATTACCAATTACATTAATATTAAGACCTTTTAATTTTGAAACATTTGCCACAAAGGCATACCTTTTTGCTTCACAAGATTTATTAGAAGCAGCAGCAGCCCCATCATTACTACTTATAGTTATTGCAAGTTTTTTTATTTTAATTACATCTAGACATACTCTTAAAGAATAAAAATATGAAAAAAAGTTTTTTTGAAATTGATAACGTAACATTCTCAGCAAGCTCACAAAGCAAAATCAATAATGTTTCGTTAAAAATTGAAAATCAGGGTGACATCGTTTGTTTATTAGGACCTTCTGGGATTGGAAAAACCACTATACTTAGAACTATTGCAGGTTTAGAAAAAAATCATTCAGGAAAGATCACATTAAAGAACAAAATATTATCTTCTGAAAAAATTCATGTTGAGCCTGAGGATAGAAATATATCAATGGCATTTCAAGATAACTCACTTTTTCCTCATTATAATGTTTTTGATAATATAAAATTTGGTGCAGAGAGAAATAAAAAGAAGAAAAAAGGTCTAGAAACTAATGAAATTATAAAACTTCTCCATATCGGACATATTAAAGATAAGTTTCCACATCAAATAAGCTCAGGTGAGGCACAAAGAGCTTGTCTAGCGAGATCTTTATTATCAAATCCAGATTTATTATTATTAGACGAACCTCTTTCAAATGTAGATCAAAACTTCAAAGAAGAGATTCAAGTTAAGTTAAAGCAAATACTAACTGAACAAAAGATTACTACAATAATTGTTACACATGACTCTTACGAAGCTTTTTATTTGGGTAATAAGTGTGGAATAATTTTAGACGGTCATTTAAAACAATATGACGATCCTTATAACGTTTATCATTTTCCAAATTCAATTGAGGTTGTTAATTTTTTAAATAGAGGAACATTAATCACAGCAAAAGTTACTGGAGAGAATAGTTTGGAAAGTATTGATCTTGGTATAATAACTGGAGACTTTATCAAGCACTACCCAAAGGGCTCCGATGTTCAACTCTTATTACAACCAGAGGATCTTGAACATGATGATACAAGTAACCTAAAACTAGAAGTTGTAGATAGAAAGTTTAGAGGAACAAATTTTATTTACACACTTAAAACTTCAACTGATAAATTAATCTCTGTATTCGTTCATTCTCACCATATTCACCAACACGAGATAGAAGAAAAATTTGGTATTAAAAAACCCATACATATTGATCATATAGTTTGTTTTTAAATAATTTAATTATAGATGAAAACTAAATCACAAATTTTTATAAAAGGGTTGTTAGATGTTTTGCCTTTATTAATTCCAGTTTTTCCGTTTGGTGTAATTTATGGCGTAATTGGAATGGAATTAGGTCTAGGTCCTTATCTTACCTTTGCGTCTTCATTTGTTATTTTTGCAGGTTCATCCCAATTAGTTTTTGCCCAATTATTAACAGCAGGTGCTTCCCCCTTAGTTATGATTAGCTCTGTTGCCGTTATTAATGCAAGACACCTCTTGTATGGAGCTGTGCTTTCCGAATATCTAAATAAACTTTCTATTTTTTGGAAATTAATTTTATCTTATTTTATGACTGACCAAGCTTTCGCAACCTCTAGTAAATTTCTTAAATCTAATCAAGAAAGTGGTATATCGCATTATCATTTATTGGGCTCTGGATTTACTCTTTGGTTTATTTGGCAAGCATCGACACTTTTAGGAATTTTTTTAGGTGCGATTGTTCCAGAACAGTTAGGACTAACTTTTGCTGTACCTTTAACATTTTTATCTCTTATTGTTTCAGATTTAAAAAAAATAGACCATTTAATGGTAGTTTTATCCTCAGGTTTAGTTGCAACTTTTTTTTATAATGTACCTTTAAAAAGCTATGTATTGTTAGCAGCTTTTGTAGGCATGTCAGTCGCGTATTTTTTTACATTACGAATTATTAAGGAAAATAAATGACCTGGGTTACTTTAATCATTGCAGGAATAATTACCTTCTTGTTAAGATTTTCAATGATTGCTTTAATTAAGGAAAACTCACTTAGTGAAAAAACTAAAATTGTTTTGTCCTATGTGCCATCAGCAGTTTTTCCAGCAATAATATTTCCCGCTATATTTTTAGATAATAGTGGTTTGCTTGACCTTGAAAATAACCCTAAAATTTTAGCTTCAATCATTGCTATAATAGCTGGTTTTATGAGTAAAAATATCATAGCAACCATCTTTGCTGGTCTTGCCTCTTATTGGTTCTTAATTTTTGTATATTATTAATTAAAGACCTTATAATTAGCAATTAATGCTACCTAAAATAAAATTTAACAATGAATTACTTGGTATATTTTATATGCTTTTATGCCAATTTTCTTTTGCTACAAACGATGCCTTTGTAAAAAATATATATCAACACTATGATGAGATATTTGTTTTAAATCAAATCATTTTTATAAGAGGAATTTTTACATTACTTTTTATATTATTATTTCTTTATATAAAAAAACAATTAGATTTTAAAATAATTTTTAGTTCAAAAGAATTAAAAATAAGGGGATTTTTAGAATCATTTGCTGCACTATTTTTTTTTATTGGAGTTGCATTGTTACCCTTTGCAAAAGTTTACATTTTATTAAGTATGGCACCAATTTTATTAACTGCATTCGGTGCGATTTTTTTAAATGAAAAAGTTAGATGGAGAAGATGGAGTGCGGTTATTTTGGGGTTCATTGGTGTTGTGGTAGTTATTAATCCTGGAAAATTAGAATTTGGTTACTATTTTATATTTCCAATCTTAGCCGCGGTCATGCTATCGATAAGAGATATGTATACTAAGCAATTTAAAAAAGATTACCACAGTTTGCAAATAGCATTCATGACTTGTTTCATAGTTACTATTTTTTTTGGAATATTAAGTATTTATAAATTTTATGACTTTACTTTAAAGGATATCTTTATTTTATTTATCTCAGCTTTTTTTCTAGCAATGGGTTATATTTTTTCAATAGCAACTATTAAAATTGCACTTGTGTCAGTTACGTCAACTTTTAGATATTCTGTAATTTTATGGGGAATAATTTATGGATATTTTTTATTTGATGAAGTTCCATCTACCAATAGTTATATCGGTGCTTTAATAATTATAACTAGTGGATTAATTATTATTTCAAGACAAAAACAAATAGGCGCTATAAAATAAAAAAATCTTGTAAATTAAGTTAGTAATCTATATATTAAAATCATGAAAAAAATATTTATTCTAATTTTTACTCTTTTGTCAGTCAATGCTTTTGCAGTTGATAAGAGCACAACTTTTAATAATGAAATTTTTCAAAAAGCACAACTTGAAGGAAAAACAATAGTTATTAATTCTTGGAATGAAACCTGCACCACGTGTGCTGCTCAAATTAAGATACTAGACCAGGCCCAAGTTGAATTTAAAGACATTCTTTTTTTAAGCTTTGAACAAGAAAAAGATAAAGCTATTGCGAAGCAACTAGGTATTGACTATTGGACTACAATTGTCATCTACCAGAACAAAGAAGAAGTCTATAGAAGCATTGGTCAAATGGATAAAGATAAAATCTATTCTGCTTTAAAATCTCTATAACTATCCAATAATCTCATCACAATTTAGTTAAAATATTTATATCCTAGCCATTTAATTATCTTGTAAGTCTCAGGTTTTGGAGTAGATAATCAAAAATTATACCCATTTAGTAACCCTTATTTACATAGTTTAAAAAAATGAAAAAAAAGAAAATTGTTAAAGATAGCTACATTGTAAGAACTAAAAAAAGAATACTTAAAGATACGGCAGAGTCTGAAAAAAAATACACTACTAATTTTAAAGATATTAGAAATTACTTTAAAATATTTAATAAATCTTTATTCAAAAGTAAACTGAATCCATTTAATGATGTTATGATTAAAAGAATAGTTGGTGGATCAGGCCAATGTGTTGAATATATTTCATATAGAAAAGGTACAAACCGTTTTGTACTTGAAATGATGCCAAAATATAAAAATAAGATGGAGTTTTTAAATACTCTTTCCCATGAAATGGTACATTTATGGCAACAAACTATAATGAAAGATACTGGCAATCATAATAAATTATTTTTTAGCTTTAAAAATAAATTTAAAAGACTAAATTTAAAGCTAAGTTATTAATTTACTATGATCACTGCTATTAATTGCAAACAACTTTCAGAACTTGCTAAAGATAATGAGGGAGCGTCTTTAATTGATGTTCGTACGCAAGCAGAGTGGGATCAAGATGGAAAACCTAATGGAAAAGAGATTGGTTTAAATACTCATTTTATTTCGTATATGATTGACGTGAATGAGGGTAGAATTATTAATCAAGACTTTGGAAAAAAAATTGATGAATTAAAAATTGATAAATCTAAAGTTGTCTTCGTTATGTGTAAAAGTGGATTTAGATCTTTAAAAGCTGCAGAATTGATAAATAAAAAAGGTTATAAGACATTTAATATAATAAATGGATTTATTTGCTCGGAAGATGTTGAGCCCAATTGTTGGAAAACATCTGGACTGCCAGTTTTATAGTTTAAAGTTATAAGGTTATTACAAACTATGTTTATCTTGGGTTTATTAGCTTCTTTGTTCATGGGTGCTGTGCTTTCTTTTTTAGGAGCTGGTGGCTCTATATTAACTTTGCCAATTTTAGTTTATTTATTTAAAATTAATATAGTCGAAGCCACTACCTATTCATTATTATTAGTTGGTTTAACAGCTTTATTTGGTTGCGTTATAAGTTTTAAAGATAAACTTATTGATTTTAAAACTGGAATAATTTTTGGGATACCTTCAATTTTAGGTGTTGTTCTTGCTAGAAAAATAATTTTACCAATGATACCAGACCAACTAATCTTTTTTAATTTTACTTTGGAAAAAGGCTTTTTAATAATGATTTTATTTTCAGTCTTAATGTTGCTGTCATCTATATTAATGATCAGAGGAAAAAAACCAATAGCCAATGATAGTATCCAGCATAGCAAATTTAGAAAAAATTTAATCATTGTTCTTGAAGGTCTTATTGTTGGACAAATCACGGGTTTTGTTGGAGCGGGTGGTGGTTTTCTAATTATACCAGCTTTAGTTTTATTAACTGGTTTGAGTATGAACATTGCCGTAGGAACATCGTTATTTATTATTGCCGTCAAATCTATTATTGGTTTTTTAAGCGATGTAACAGATGGCTTTGTTACTGACTGGACTTTTGTACTATATGTTTGCTTATTTACGATCCTAGGTGTTTTTGTGGGACGAATACTTTCAAAAAGAATAGCAGAAAAAACTACGAAAAAATTATTTGGTTATATGACTTTAGTTATAGGTCTTTTTATTATCACTGAACAATTATTAAATTAATAATCTATAAATCTAAACCTTCTTTTTTCCAATTTTTAAGACCACCAATTAAGTGAAAACAATTAGTAAATTGATAAGATTTTGATAACTGAACTGCCAGAGTTGATCTATGACCATGCGCACAATAAAATAAAATTCTTTTATTTTTTAGTGTGTCCTTATTTTTTTGAAGATATTCATTAATTTCTGGAAAACGAACAACTATACTATTTTTAATCATACCGTCTTTATCAATTTCATTTTGTTCTCTAAGATCAATTAAAATTGACTGCGTATCATTTTTAATTTCATTAAATTTTTCAGGGTTAATACCATTATTTACTTTTTGTTTATTAAAATCTATTCCTAATTGTAAATTACTTGGAACGGCCACATCCATCATACTTGGATTCGGTAAATTTAAATTATTCATAATTTCAATATATTCATCTGCAGAATTTACTTGTAGTCTTGGATTAAATCTTTTTTCTTCGATTATGGTACTAACCATTTCACCTTTATAATCATGAGCAGGGTAGACTAAGGTTTCATCGGGTAATTTTAAAAGTTTATTAAAAATAGAATTATAAGAGTCTCTAGCATTTCCATTTTGAAAGTCCGTTCTACCAGTACCTCTAATTAATAATGCATCACCAGTAAACACCCTATCATTCATTAAGAAACTGAAACTTTCAATGGTATGACCTGGCGTATAAATAGCCTGCACTTCCAAACCATCAATTTTAATTTTTTCTTCATCAGCAACTTGCATTGCAACTACATCAGCTGGTGTTTTATCACCCATAACTGTAACACAATTTGTTTTGTCTCTTAGTTCGGCAATACCAGAGATATGATCAGCGTGAATATGAGTATCTATAACTTTTACCAATTTTAAATCTAATTCTTTAAGAAGCTTTATATATTGCTCAACATTTTCCAATACAGGGTCAATGATCAAGGCCTCCCTTCCTTTAGCTGAAGCTATTAGATATGTGTATGTGCTTGATGATTTATCAAATAATTGTCTAAATAGCATAATTTAGCTTTACCATAATTATTTACATTGCTTTAATCAATAATTTTTGATTAGCATGATTTTTTAAGATTAATAATTGTATGAATTATTTGATATAATGGAAAAGATATTTAACAACAAATACTTAGATCAAAAAAAATTAGTTATGGGAGAATTCCATAGCCTAGTTTCAAATTTTTCACAATTAAATCAAACTAAAATTAGCGATGTATCGTTGAAAATAGTAAAAAATGCCATAGAATATAAAGCTGCCAGCCAATTTGCAAAGCTAATTCATGAATTCTCTCTAACCAGTAATGAGGGGATTGTTTTAATGTGCCTAGCAGAAGCATTATTAAGAATACCAGATTCGACAACAATTAATGATTTAATAGAAGATAAAATCCCAATAGGGGACTGGAAAAAATATATCAAAAATGACAAAGATCTATTTGTAAATATTTCATCAATAGCTTTTTTGCTAACAGGTAAAATTGTTGAGGAAAAACCTGATGAAACTAAGAGTATTTTAGGAAAAGTAGTAAAAAATTTATCAGGTCCTTTATTAAGAAATGCAATTAAAAAAGCCATAAATATATTAGCTAAACAGTTCGTTTTTGAAAAAGATATAAATAGTGCCATTAAATACAGCGATGAAAGCAAACACAGTAAGTACACATTTTCTTTTGATATGCTGGGAGAGTCTGCTGTCACATATGAAGATTCTGAGAGATATTATAAACAATATGAAGACGCAATCATTGCCACGGGTAAAAGCAAACACCCAGAAAAAAAGAGTATCTCAATAAAATTATCATCACTCCACCCCAGATATGAAAGAAATAAAATCGAATTATTACAAAAAGAATTATTCCCGAAAGTACGCAAACTAACTGAGCTTGGTAGGGAAAATAAAGTTGATATATGTTTTGATGCAGAAGAAGCTGATCGACTTAATTTATCTTTATTTATTTTTAAAGATATTATTGAAAGCAATCTAATAGATGAAGAGTATCATGGCTTTGGTTTTGCAGTTCAAGCATACCAGAAAAGGGCTTTTTTTGTTTTAGATTGGTTAAATGATTATTTAAATAAAGTTAATAAAAAAATAAATATTCGTTTAGTAAAAGGAGCATACTGGGACACTGAAATTAAAATTGCTCAGGAACAAGGTTTTATTGATTACCCCGTATTTACTAAAAAATTTGCAACTGATATTTCGTATTTAGCTTGTGCACATAAACTTCTTGAGAATGACAATATTTTTTCACAGTTTGCTACGCATAATGCCTATAGCATAGCCTATATAAAAACACTTTTTGAAAACAAAGAATTTGAATTTCAAAAACTTCATGGAATGGGAGATGAGATATATTCTTACTTAGAACAGGATGAAAAATTTAGATGCAGAGTCTATGCTCCTGTAGGTGGTTATAAAGATTTATTGCCTTATTTAGTGCGTAGACTTTTAGAAAATGGTGCTAACACATCTTTTATACATCAACTTAAATCAAAAAATCTTGATATTGATAAATTAATTCAATCACCCTTAGATAAAATAGAAAAGTTAGATTACGATAAAATACCTAAGCCTCTGCAAATTTATCCTGATAGAATAAACTCCAAAGGTTTAGACCTTAGCGAAGAAAATATTATAGAAAAACTAAATTCAGTTATATTAAAAAAAGAAATTTTTGCATTTTCAATTGTTGATGGTAAAGATTTAAAATCTAAGGATATTAACGATATTATATCCCCGCAAAATGGAAAAATTATTGGCCAAAAATTTTTTGCGGATAATCAAATTGTTGAAAATGCAATTAACGCACTAAAAAATTATTCAAGTGAATGGAAAAAATTCCCAATTGAAAAAAAATCAGAAATATTATTAAATTTTGCAAATTTAATAGAAGAAAATATCAATGAAATCATTGAAATTGGGGCAAAGGAGTCTGGCAAAAGCATTAAAAACTCTATAGCGGAAATTAGAGAAGCCGTTGATTTCTGCAGATATTACTCAAAAGAAGCAATTAACATTTTTAAAGAGCAAGTTTTACATGGTCCAACTGGTGAATTAAACAAATATAAACTAATAGGTAAGGGCCTGTCTCTTGTGATAAGTCCTTGGAATTTCCCTGTAGCAATCTTTATTGGTCAAACAGTTGCTGCATTAATAACAGGTAATGTAGTGCTAACAAAACCAGCAGAGCAATCTTCTTATGCAGCATATTATATTATAAAACTTTTACTTAAAGCTGGGTTACCCAAAGAAGCTATCGCACTAGTCCTTGGCGATGGTGCTTTAATTGCAAACAAAGTTTTAGCTGACCCAAAATTAAAAAATGTAATCTTTACAGGCTCATTAGTTACTGCAAAAATAATACAATCTAATTTACAGAAAAAAGAAAGCATACCCACTTTTATAGCTGAGACTGGAGGTTTGAATTGTATGATCGTCGATAGTTCAGCGCTACCGGAACATGTGGTTAAAGATGTAGTGCTTTCTGGTTTTGATAGTGCTGGCCAAAGATGTTCAGCTTGCAGAATTTTATGTGTTGAAGAAAACATTTACGAAAAAATTAAAGAAATATTAATAGGTGCAATGACAACGCAAAGTATCGGCGATCCTTCAGTTTTAGCAACTGACATTGGACCAGTTATAGATAAAGAAGCATTAACTAATATTAAAACACATATAAGTAAGTTTGATAAAGTTTATCAATCTAAATATATAGAAAAAGAAGGCACATTTATTCCACCCACATTAATTGAATTAGATAAAATTACCGATCTTAAGAGTGAAATTTTTGGACCCGTGGTCCATATGATTAAATATAAAGCTAATGAAATTGATAAATTAGTTGATGATATTAATGAATTGGGATTTGGGTTAACTCTTGGAATTCACAGCAGAATTGATAAAACAATTAATAGAATTGTAGCAAGGGCAGAGATAGGAAATATTTATATAAATAGAAACATGATAGGAGCAGTTGTCGGTGTTCAACCATTTGGTGGATACGAAAAATCTGGCACAGGCCCAAAAGCAGGGGGCCCAGAATATTTAAAACGATTATGTCATGAACAAAGTATTTCAAATAATACAGCGTCAATGGGTGGTAATGCATCATTGCTAGCTGATGTGGAAGACTAAGATTTAATTACCAAATCTTAAATAAATTTTATCCAAGTAATAAAACAACGAAAGAGCTCTTAAGATCATAAATAAGCATAAAGAAATCCAGATGCCAGTATTCCCCATAATTTCAGTTAATAATAATGACAGAGCAAGATAAGAAAATACTGAAAAAATCATAGCATTACGTAATTCTTTTGTTTGTGAAGCACCAATAAATATCCCGTCAAATTGATAACAAAATGAAGAAATTAAAGGCATAATTACTAACCACACAGCATAAGAGGAGCTTAAATTTCTAATAGTTTCAATATCAGACATTAATTCAATAACATATTTGTTAAGGAAAAAATAAACTATTGAAATTATTAATCCTGTAAGGGTACTTAAAATGAATGAGTTTTTTACAATCTTTTTAAATAAACTTAGATCTTTTTTTCCCAAAGAATAGCCAACCATACCTTCTGTTGAAAATGCATAAGCATCGAGAATGAAGGCAGATAAAAATACTAGGTTAATTAAGATAGCATTAGCTGCAATATAATCCTCACCAATTTGACTACCAAGGTAAGTAAACCATAAAAATGAAAAAGTTAGCAATATGGTTCTAATAAATATGTTTAAATTAATATTAAAAATATTTTTTAATTTATTAAGATTTATTAATTCACTAACATTGATCTTAATTTTAGAGATCTTGTTTAGATACCAAAAGGTATAACTTAAAAAAGATACTGAGATTAAAAGTGCTGAAATTAAAGTCCCATAAGCAACGCCTTTAATATTTAAATCAAATTTAGTGACCAAAATAATACTTAAAATTATATTAAGGATTGAAAAAAGACCTACTGCTAAACTAGAAATTTTAGTTTTTTGCAAACCTACAAATAAACCTGTTATAATATAAAGTGTTAACTCTCCAGGAGCTGAATAAATCCGTATTTTAAAGTAATCTTGATAAAATTGTCTAGTAGTATTTGACAAATCAAAAATACTTATACTTAATTTGAATATATAATTCTGTAGCAAAATTATGATAAAAGAAATTAGTAAAACAAAAACTAAATTTCTAACAACAATATTAAATACTTCAGTGTAATCTTCTTTGCCATAAGCTTGTGAGACTAAACCAACAGTACCCATTCTTAAAAAACCAAAACTCCAAAAAATCATAGAAAATAGATTTGCAGCAACAGATGTTGCAGATAGGTATGATAAGCTACCAAGGTTACCCATTAAACCAGTGTCAATAATTCCAACAAGTGGAATAGCTAAGTTTGCAAAAAAAATTGGAATAGATAATTTTAAAATATATTTAATTGAAGGGTTTTGCATTTAAGCAATGTACTTTATTATATTCTTTGCAGGGTCTGTTTTTTTAATCCAATCTTGTGGAATACCCTTTAAGCCCTTGAGGGCCGCAAAATAAGCTCCAACAAAATTTGCACGAGAACAATTGCATCCACCAGCTTTTATGGTTTTTATAACTGCAGTTTTAAAATTTTTAGAAGTCATGATTGCATGTAGTGCTCCATTAAAGGTACCAGGATAACTACATGCTTTACCAAATGTTTTTACAACAACATTATGAGGTTTTGATCTAATTTTCTTAACTTTTTTAATGTTTTCAATCACATTGCTAAAGTATTTATTTTTAAGATTTTTTTTTAAAAAACTATTAATGGGATCTTTGTCTCCCTTGTCAGCTAAATCAATAATTTTTAGCTTTGCCATAGCAAATTGTTCACTAACTTTTCCATTAGCAACAGTTCTTATAATTTTCTTTGTTTTTTGTTCAGAGTTATTTGAAAAATAAAAAGGCAGACTTGCACAATATCCATCAGACTCGTTAACTTTAACCCCACCTGTCACAGTTTTTTTCAATTTGATATTATTAATGGTTTCCAAAATATTTTGATGGATCCAGGGCCCTTTCATGGCCGTTTTCCATTTAATCTTTTTGTATTTTTTCCTTAATGTTAAATTTTTCCAATATTCTGAACCAGGTCCAAAATTTTTAATAATATTTTTTTTAAAAACCTCAATTACCTCTTTATGATTATGTTTATTAACTAATGTTTTAAACATCACCTGACCTATGTCATTATATCCAGAAACTTCACCCGTTCTAATTGAGTAGAATGGAGATCTATTTTGTTTAAAAAAAGCAATATTTTTTTTACCTTTTATATAAGACTTGAGTTTTTTTTCATCATAGACCCAATGCAAAGGTCTTGCCGCAGCATCTGCGACAGTTGCACCGAGAAAAATATGTAACTTTTTAAACATCAATAACTAATACTTTATTTAAATAAAAGTTAAAATGTTTTAAATTAAATTGATGTTAAGTATTAAAAATTGGGATAACAAAACTTGGATTTCATCTACAAAATATATCCAATCCTTTAATAATTTTTTATTAAAACAAAAAAACCTTAATAAAAACTCTTTAATTTTAGATATTGGATGTGGTCGCGGTAAGATAATGGGATCTTTATCTTCAAAACTTAAATTAACACACAAACCTATTGGACTTGATATCGAAAATCACAAAGATTTTGATAAAAGAATTACCTTTAAAAAAACAAATGCAATTAGGTATCTTAAAAATAATAAAAAGAAATTTGATTTAATATTAGTTAAGCAAACTATCCACTTATTTAATTTTAGGGATATTAAAAAGATATTAATTTACTCTCACGCCAGTTTAAAGGTGGGAGGTGTTATCTTAATTCTAACTCTAGAAACAAAAATAATGAAATTCCTACATTTTCCTTGATGAAGCAAAATCTTAATCAATCTTTTAAAAGAGATATAATCATTTGGAAAAACATACTTAAGCTTAATATAAAAAAAAGTACTACTAAATTTAATTTTAAAGTTAATGTTAAAAAAAACTTATATTTAAAGATGATAAAACAACGTTATATATCTACATTATTAAAATTTACATTAGTTGAAATTTTAAATGGTATTAATGAGATTAATCTAAAATATAAAAAAAATATTATATTTAATGATAAACTCAAATGTATAATATTAAAAAAAGTGTGAAATATTTCATAATATTTTTACTAATCTTTCCAATTTAAGTATTTAATTTTGGAAAATAAAGATGAATTTAATTTATTAATAACAAAAGCATCAAATAATTTATTAGAACTTTACAGGGTCTTTGGTAGTGAGAATGACATGAAAGCAACTCTTGATAAATACATGCGTGACAACTATAAAGTTTGTCACTCTAAATTTAGAGCTTAACCCTAAGTAAAATTTAAGTAGTAAATCCATTTTTTGAATGACCTTAATGAATTTTTAATTGATATTCAGGGGCAAAAATAAAAGAAAAAATTATTTAAGAGCCAGCATTTGATCCTAAGTATCTAAGATTAAAAAGTTAAGATTTAGTTAATTTATCTGTAAGTTTTCTTGAAAAAGGTGCAAAGAAATTACCTGCTAAAAAAGCAAGTGGGAAAGCTACCATCCAAGCTGCTCCCCAACGGTTAAGAAAGTCTCCTTCAAGTCCAGTGTTAACAATTGTGATTACACAAGACATAAATACAGACATACCCAAACTAATAAAAAATACAAAAATAATAGAATAATATTTTTTAGGAAACATATCGACTATTTATATTGTTCTAATTATTTTACAATTTAAAGAATTTAGTTGTTTGATTTAATGATTGTTAATATTAATAAATTATAAATGTCAAAGATCTTGCCTAAATCAGCAAAAGTAGTCGTTATTGGTGGAGGAGTTGCGGGTTGTTCAGTTGCCTATCATCTTGCAAAGTATGGCTGGAAAGACACAGTATTACTGGAAAGAGATCAGCTGACATCAGGAACTACCTGGCATGCAGCAGGACTGGTTGGTCAATTAGGAGCATCAGCCACAATTACACGACTTAGAAAGTATTCACTAAACCTCTATAAAGAATTAGAGAAAAAAACTGGTTTATCAACGGGATTAAAACAAAATGGTGCAATCACGGTTGCAAGTACACCCGAAAGATTACAAGAACTATTAAGGCAAGCAACATCAGCACAGTTATTTGATGTTAATGTTGAAACCGTTAGCAAAAAAAGAATAAAAGAACTTTATCCAGTAATTAATGACGATGACATTTTGGGAGGAGTTTATATGCCAGAAGATGGTCAGGCAGACCCTGTAGGTGTTACCAATGTGTTAGCTAAAGCAGCAAAGATGGAAGGAGCTCAGATATTTGAAAAAACCCCTGTGGAAAAAATACTAGTTAAAGACAAAAAAATTATAGGTGTACAGACTAAACTTGGCAAAATTGAATGTGAATACGTAGTAATTGCAACTGGGATGTGGTCAAGACAAATTGGAGAAGATATTGGTGTAAGTATTCCATTATATCCGAACGAGCATTTTTATATAATCACAGAACCATTAGATAAATTACCTAAAAACTTACCTGTTTTAAGAGATTATAATTCCTGTCTTTATTTAAAAGAAGATGCGGGGAAAATGTTGGTTGGAATATTTGAACCGAATGCAAAACCTGCGTTTAAAGACAAAGGAGTAGTACCAGAGGATTTTTCTTTTGGAGAGTTTCCAGATGACTTTGATCACTTTGAACCTTATTTAGAAAAATCATTTCAAAGATTACCCATACTTGAAACTGCTGGAATTAGAAAATTTTTTTCAGGTCCTGAGTCGTTTACACCAGATACTCAATATCTTTTAGGAGAAACCCCAGAAGTTAATAATCTTTTTACATGCTGTGGATTTAACAGTATCGGTATAGCAAGCTCAGGAGGTGCTGGAAGAGTTACTGCTGAGTGGATGATTAATGGTTACATGAATGAAGACTTATTTTCACTTGATATCAAAAGATTTCAAAAGTTTCACTCCTCTAAAAAATTTATAATGGAAAGAGTTACCGAAACATTGGGTGACCTTTATGGAATGCACTGGCCTTATAAGCAGCATAACACTTCAAGAAACCAAAGATTATTACCTTATCATCAAGAATTAAAAAATGCTGGGGCTTGTTTTGGTGTATCGGGCGAATACGAAAGACCCATGTGGTATGCAATTAACAATGAAAAGGCAGAATATAAATACAGTTTTGATTATCAAAACTGGTATCCATCAGTAGAATTTGAAACAAAAAATACAGTTACCAATGTTGGCTTATATGAACTGTCTCCTTTTTCAAAGTATGAAGTAAAAGGAGAGTTAGCTCATACTGAACTACAAAGAATATGCACGGCAAATATTAAAAATGAAATAGGTAGATCGACATATACGCAAATGCTAAATAAAGCAGGGGGTATTGAAACAGACTTAACTATTATTTGTATTGATAAAAATCATTTTAGAATAATAAGTTCAGCTGCAACAAGAACTCATGATAAAGCACATATTGTAAAACATTTATCACACAGTATAGAATTCAAAGATATTACAGATGACCTTGTTTGTTTAGGAATATTTGGACCAAAAAGTAGAAATTTAATTTCAAAAATTTCAAATGATGATTTTAGTAATGAAACATTTAAATTTGGTTATGGTAAATTTATAACCCTTGGTTCAAAAAAAGTTTGGGCTCAAAGATTGTCTTATGTGGGTGAGTTAGGGTTTGAGATTTATATAGCGAATAGGGATGCTAAAGATATTTATCAATTAATTATTGAAGAGGGTAAAAATCATGGTTTATGTCATTGTGGATCTCACGCAATGGATATTATGAGAATGGAAAGTGGTTTTTTACATTGGGGTCATGATATTTCACCAGAAGAAAATCAATACGAAGCTGGATTAAATTTTGCAATTAGTTACAAAAAAGAAAATGACTTTATTGGCAAAGAAAGATTATTAAAAGTTAAAGATAAAAAACAAGATAGAAGATTTATTATGTTATCGCTTATAGACAACAAACCCGGTTTCCCCCTTTTACTTCATGAGGAGCCAATTTACCTAAAAGACAAGATTATAGGTAGAACTACTTCTGGCAATTATTCCTTTAATTATAAAAAAAATATCTCTTTTGGATATGTTAAATCAGAATATTCAAACGAAGAGCTATCAAAAATGGAACTATATATTGAGGTGGCTAAACAAAAATACCTAGCCAAGGTAGAGATTGTTCCTCTAAAAGATAAACAAGCGAGATTTCTATAATTTTAGTTGCTCTGTTAAATAATTGATGGTTAAATAAAGAGATGCTAAAAACTTATTTTCACAACAGTAAACATATCAGTGAAAATAAAAGTCAAAAAAAAACTATTCCAACCCAATATATTGATCAAAAGAGAATTGTGGATATTAATAAATTATTGAACGCTGTACGAATAGAGAAAAAAAATGAAACTAAAAAAAAAATCATTTTTTATAGTTCAGTAATTTTAACTCTAGGTCTTTTTGCAACTCTTATAACGATTATAAAATAATCTTATTGATCAAAAGTTGATTGATCTAAATCAAAAACCTATTATAAATCATCAAGAATTAAGTGGCGGGGTAGCTCAGTCGGTTAGAGCGCAGGACTCATAAGCCTGAGGTCAGTGGTTCGATTCCACTTCCCGCTACCATTAATCAAGCCTTATTTAAGGTTGAACATTTTCAAATATCAATTGCTCCACTCATGCTCCAATGAGGTTAATTAAATGGCAACTTTTAGAAGAAGAATGGGCAAATGGGAAGTAAGAGTTAGAAGATATAATAACAAAACAATTTCAAAAACATTCATTCAAAGAGAGGATGCTCATAAGTGGGCAAGAGAAACTGAAACCCAAATTGAAAAAGGTTTATATGAAGATCTATCTCAAGCAAACACCATCACTTTAAATGATTTGATGCAGACTTATTATAGAGATGTAACGGTTACAAAGTTAGGTCATTCACAAGAAAAATACAAAATAGATAAGTTATGCAGACAACCTATAGCTAAACTAAAACTTGCAAGGTTAACACCAATGCAGATTAGAAAGTTCCAAGATCAATGTTTGTTGATTTATAATCCAAGCACCACCAACAAATATATAACACTCATATCTGTTGCAATAAAACATGCTAGAACGATGCTTGGAATTTATCTACCAAGTAATCCTTGTGACTTTATAAAGAGATTAAAAGAACCTGAGTTCAAAGCAGATATAATTGAACCAGAAGAAGAAATACTTTTATTAACAGAGGCTGAAAGATCAAAAGCTAATTGGTTAAAGTTAGCAATTATGCTTGGGGTTGATTGTGGAATGAGAAGAGGCGAGATCATTAAACTTAGAAGAGAAAATGTTAACTTTGTTAATGCAACCGCAATATTACTTGAAACTAAAAATGGCTCTTCAAGATCTATAGGATTATCTCCTAGAGTAATTAGTGAGATGAGAAAGCTCCCAATTAATATTGATGGTAGAGTTATCAATTGTCGCTCTAACGATAACTTCCAACATTTTTATTCACAGTTGCAACGTAGGACAGGTGTTAAAAAATCATTTCATACAACACGTCATACTTTTGCTAGTAGATGTGCAATGAATGGTTGGAGTATTGCAGAAATATCAGCACAAGGAGGTTGGAAAAACTTAAGTATTTTAAAACGTTATACTCATATTAAAGCTAGTTATTTGTCTAAGAAACTGGGAAATTGTTAACCCTTATTCCTCCATCTAGACATTTGATTAGAATGCTCGATTTGGGCATATGAAGCATTTATAGAACTACTCCTTATTGTTAATAATTAATCATGAAAAAACTTTTAGGTATCTTAATTTTGGGTTTGTTATGGTGCAATATTAGTTTTGCAAATGACAATCGTTTAGAAGATTTTAATCAATGGTTATTGAAGAATGAACACACGCAATATTTAGAAATTAAGAAAGATTTTGAAGAGTGTAAAGACTGCACTAGATGGGATGCAGGACCAGAATGTTTTGAAGAAATTGGAAAACCTAAAAAACAATGTGTTTTAAATGGAGATCAAAGTTATGGTGAGGGTGGATATAAGTGGGTAGAAAATTTTAAACACAAGAATAATTTAGATATTAGATTTTATAAATCATCAGAAATACCTTGGGAAGCAAAACCTAATAAAGATACTTTGCTTTACTATCTATTTAGATACCTGGATGTCGAAGACGGATATGATCGTGCAGGATCTAAAGGAACAAAAACTCCTCATAAATTTAAAACTGAATTAAGAGATGATAAAATTCAAAAATATGTAAATAAACATATGCAAAAAACAGCATTACTTAGTTATTTGCTTTATGAAGATGGGAAGATAACTATTGATGAAATATCTCCTAAAGATCGATTTGGAATTTTGTATAATAACAACACTCAATTTACCAGTGCATCTGTCGGTAAAAGTTTAGTATCTTATGTAACAGGTCATGCAATATGTGAAGGTTATATTGATAGTGTTGATGCAAGAATAAATGATTGGCCATTGTTAGAAAATACTTTGTTTTATGATCAAAAACTAATTGATCTTTTAAATATGGCTGCTGGCCATCATAAATATGCTGATTTTGATCTAAAGACCAATAAATATAATAAAAATGGAAATGCAAATACTGTTGAATTCCATATGCAAAAAGGTGTTTTCAAAAATTCAAAAAAAACTAAAAATAAATATCAATATACGAATGTTATTTCTAATATTGTAATAAATTATGTTTGGCATAAATCTAATGGAAAGTTTCAAGATTTATTAGATAAAATTTTTAGAGATAAAGCTAAAGTTGAAAATGATGTTTGGTTTTTAAAAATGAATGACAAAACAATAAGAGGCAATAATAGAAATAATTCAATTTTAAAAGAATATAAAGTCAAAGATGAAGATGGACCAATTAGATATTCTTTTAGAGCTTCTAGATATGACTATTTAAGAATTGCAAAAGCCATGTTAGATGATTGGCAAAATGATACGTGTGTTGGCAAATACTTAAAAACTATTCATGAGAGAAGAATTCCAAAAAATAACAAATGGAAAGATGACAACTCTCATGACTTGAATTCAAAAAGTTATGCAGGTTTTTTTCATACAAATTATTCAGGAATTAGCTCAAAAAAAAGAAATGTTATGGGTATGAGTGGTTTTGGTGGTCAATCAATAGTAATTGATTTTGATAAAGGTAGGATTAATGTGATTAATTCTATGCATACAAACTATAACTGGAAGAAAATAGCTCATTCAGTAATTAAAAAAGGTAAGTAAAATTTTAGATCATGAAACGAAATGGTTTTACATTAATAGAGTTACTAGTTGTTGTTGCAATCATTGGTATTCTAGCGGCTGTTGGAACTGTTGCTTATAATGGTTATACAAGTGCTGCAAAAAGCTCTGCTGCAAAAGCAAATTTTAGATTAATACTTAATTACATGGCAACGGAAACTAAAAAATGTAGTTTAGGTTTTGATACTGCAATGGATGGAGCTTTAAATTGTGCAACTTACAATTCAAGCCATATATACTATAAACATGACCTACTTTATAATGCAATTTTTTATACAATGAATGCGCTGGATCCTTTGTCGCAAGCGCCACTTCCTAATAAATCTAGATTAATCTCAAACCCATTTGGTACAGCAGGATTAGTAAATACTGATTATGGATTTTGGTGGGGAAGTATTATTTCGAGTGATGAAGCATTAGGCTTTGTCAGATATTCATTTGGTACATATAATGCTTATTTGAGAATTTGTTTCAAATCACCATGTAGTAATCCAAACAATCAATTACTTGAAAAATATCTACTAGAATAATAGATAATTATAAACTGACAAAAATAAAAAACTTTTAAAAAAATCTAATAACTAGCCACGCCTCAGTCTCTTTTAATCCTATTTAGTATTAGCTAATTCCATCACCTAGACACTTTATTTGAATGCTCGTTTTGGGCATACATCATATTTATAAGGTTATTGAAATCGTTAATAAATAGTAATGAAAAAAAAAGAAGTAATTTTTTATGATGGTAATGCATTTCCATCGTATGGAGGAACTCTAGAGCTAAAAGCAGGCAACAAAGGAATCGATCATGGGATGGGTTATATGCGAGAAATCCAATTAACTGAAAGAAAGATTAAAAACTTTTGGAAAAAGATGGATGAGATAGATGTTTGGGGTTGGGAGAAAAATTATTCACCTGTTAACGAAATCTGTGATGGTCTTGTTTGGGAGCTACGTCTTAGAAATAAAGATGGAAAAGCAAAGGTTGTGAATGGTCATGAAGAATATCCTCATAATTTTAATAAATTAATTAGAGCTTTAAATAATTTATTTGGCTCAAAAGTAGAAAGTATAAAAAATTTAAATACAGAAAATGAGGTCATAACATTGAGTGCTGAATATTATGGTGGACATCAATATATATTCTTAGAAAACGATGCAGGCTTTGTTGATGAAAATGGAAATACTACCAAAGTTAAAATAGATGAATTTAAAAAGCAAAACTTCTGGAAAAAAATTGATGAATTGGGTGTTTGGAATTGGCATATTAAATATCCTCATAGACAACCAAAATATGCAGCTCCAACATGCCAAGTTAATTGGTCTTTAAAAATAATTAATCATGATAAAGCAAAGTATTGTTCTGGTTACTATTTTTTCCCACGTAACTTTAAAAAGTTTACTAAAGAACTTAGTATTTTAATGGGTGTAGAAATCAATATTGACTAAAATAAAGAAAAAATGGAATAATCTTAATGAAGCTGATCGTAAAAAAAATATTATCAATTTAAGAAATTCTATCTTTGATACAATTGAGGATAGAAATCCAAATAATTTAATTAGCTAATATATGAAAAAACTTTTAGGGATCATAGTTCTGGGTTTGTTGTTGAGTAGTAACGCTTTTGCAGAAAGTGAAAAAGTTAAAACTTGGGGTAAAAATTCACAAATTCCTGAAGAATATTACAATCCAAATCTTAAGACATTAAGATACCATTTTCTTAAGTACAACAAAAGAGGTGAAAGTCAGAAAAAATTTTATACCAAACCATCTTCTCAACAAAGTTCATTAAAATTTAATCTTCAAAAAGAACCAAAGATTATAAAAAAAATTGTTAAGAAGATGCAGTCGACAGGTCTAATTAGTTATTTAATGTATGAAAATGGAGAGATTGTTATTGATCAGCTATCTCCCCCTGAAAGATTTGGAGATTTGATAGATAATGACACGATGTTATACAGTATGTCTATGGGGAAAAGTTTAGGTGGTTACCTCATAGGTCATGCGATCTGTAAAGGTTACATTAATTCTTTATCATCAACTTTGGCTGATTGGCCAATCGTGAAAGGAACACTGCTTGAAACTGCTACAGTGCAAGATCTTATCAACGCCAGTACCGGTGATCAAAAATATATTTGGAATAATCAATTAGATTCAGGAAGAGACATTGGGGACTTAACTATTGCTAGCATTACAAAAAAAGAATTAGCAAACACCAAACCAGGAAAAAAACGGTTTAATTACTCCCAATTTTCTCCCAATGTAGCTTTGAATTATATTTCATTTAAAACTGGACATAAATTTTCTTCATTTATTAATGATGTCCTAAAAGATCATGTAGGTCTTGCTGGAAAACTAAGGATGAATGGTAAAGGGGTTGAGTCAAAGGGTGTTATTCAATCAAATTTTAAAGCATCACGTTATGATACATTAAGAATTGGCATAGCCATCCTGAATGATTGGAATAGTGACACATGCATAGGAAATTATCTTAAAGATGTTTATGCAAATAGAGTTTCTAAAGGAGCATATAATATAGGTGATGGTTATTCTCAATCTTATGCAGGTTTTTTTCATACCAACTATGCTGGCATAAGTGATACGGTGATGGGTATGGATGGATATGGTGGTGTTGCATTGCTGATCAATTTTGATGATAATCGAATTGTTTACACCCATGCAGTACATCGAAACTACGATTACATTTCTCTTGTTTTGAAAGCTGTAGATAAGGGAAAATTTTAAATAATGAAAAAACTTTTAGGTGTCTTAATTTTGGGTTTGTTGTGGTGCAATATTAGTTTTGCAGAAGATCCTAAAATTAAAACTTACGGTGGAAGGTCAGAAATTCCAGAGGACGCAAAACCTAATGACGAAACATTAAAATATTATCTTAACAGATATTTAAATAGAAATTGGAATACTCACCGAACATATAGCAACATTAAAGCTTCAGATAATCCATATCAATTTCAATTTGATTTAAGAGAAGATAAATATGTTAAAAAACAAATGCAAAAGACTGCTCTTCTCAGCTATTTATTATATGAAGATGGAAAAATTGTAATTGATGAAATTACACCCAAAGAAAAATATGGGGATGTATTTAATAATTCTACCAAGTATCACTCACAATCGGTTGGAAAAAGTATTGCTTCATATATTTTGGGGCATGCAATATGCAAAGGTTATATAGAAAGTGTTGATACTAAAATAAGTGATTGGCCTGTTCTTAAAGATACTATTTATCAAGATCAAAAAATAATTGATTTAATCAACATGAGTGCTGGTGATCAAAAATATTTAAACTCAAACAGATTTTTAAACTCCAAAAGAGCAGTAACAAATCCAACCATTAAAAGTGCTATGGAAAATGAGTTAAAAAATTCAAAAATATCAAAAAAACAATGGAACTATAATAATTTATTACCGCACATCATTTTAAATTATATTATTTTCAAAACTGGTGAAGACAAATTTCAAGACTTATTAGACGAAGTTTTTAGAGAAAAAGCTAAAACAGAGCATGATGCTCATTTTGTAGAAACTGAAATTTCTACTCAAATTGACAGAAGTATCACCAATACTTTAATGACAACTAGATATGATTATTTAAGAATTGCAAAAGCAATGATGGATGATTGGCAAAATGATACATGTGAAGGAAAATATCTAAAATCGTTGTATGAAAGAAAAGTAAAAAAAAAAAGAGATTACCGTGACAAACAAGAAGCCTATAGTATTACCAAATCATATGGTGGTTTTTTTCACTTAGACCCATCTGGAATGAAAAATAGACATATATTTATTATGGATGGTTATGGAGGGCAAACATTAACAATAGATTTTGATAGAAAAAGAATAGTTACCACAATGGCTGTTCATAGAAATTTCAATTGGAAAAAAATAGCACATTCAGTAATTAAAAAAGGTAAATAAGATTTTTGATATAATTAGCCACTCCTCAGTCTTCTTTAATCCTGTTTAGTATTAGTTTATTCCATCACCTAGACACCTGATTTAAGGTTTGGTAGGGTTTGGTTATGATTTCATTTGTATTGGCCAGTTATAACTATTAAAAAATCGTTATAATCTTAAATAATTAAAAAGAATAACCAATATGATTTATGTTATTTATTCATTATAAAAAGCCAAATGTTAAATTATTTAAAGAAAATATTTTCAATATTTCTAATCTTCAATCTAACTTTTGTTAGCTCAGCACAAGCTGCTGCAACCTTTGTAGATAGTTTTGATGTTTCAACTCAAGAGGCTAATTCTGCTGGTGTTGTTTTTAATAATGATGGAACCAAGATGTTTGTGATAGGTAATACTGGTGACGATGTTAATGAATATACATTAACAACTCCCTTTGATGTCTCAACTGCAACTTTCAATGACTTTAATGGAAATGGAAGAGGTTTTAGAGTTGCAACTGAAGATTCCATTCCTACTGGAGTTGCTTTTAATAATGATGGAACCAAGATGTTTGTGATGGGTTTTAATGATAATGATGTAAATGAATATACTCTAACAACTGGGTTTGATGTTTCAACTGCAAGCTTTGTAGATAGTTTTAGTGTTGCAACTCAAGAGGCTTTTCCTGGTGGTGTTGCTTTTAATAATGATGGTACCAAGATGTTTGTGGTAGGTACTGCTGGTGATGATGTAAATGAATATACTTTAACAACTGGCTTTGATGTTTCAACTGCAGCCTTTCTAGATAGTTTTAGTGTTGCAACTCAAGATATTCTTCCAACTGGTATTACTTTTAATAATGATGGTACCAAGATGTTTGTGGTAGGTAATGATGGTGATGATATAAATGAATATACTTTAAGCTGTCCTTTTAAAGTAACCGCTTCATCAACATGTGATACGCCACTAAAAGATAAAGATGTAAAAGGTGTAATA
>FLOH01000582.1_pt1 | contig 72833 bp, 58 predicted proteins | sample 756751 | NCBI WGS metagenome assembly FLOH01 (sample SAMEA4026879, study PRJEB14308) | marine metagenome | biome: coastal water; material: water | depth 74 m
CACCAACATACAAACAGCTCCTCAAAGATACTACCAACGTCCGGATATGAAGCACCGAACAGTTGACTCTTTGCTTACACAACTATCGGGAATCGGTGGGATTATTGAAGCTGGCAAGCAAGGAGGTGGAAATTGGAGGTATGGATTTTTGGCATGGTGGCTTACACCGGGAATTGATGTAAACGATATGGGATTTATGCAACGTAGCGATGCGTTTAGTCAAACCATATGGACAAACTATATCATATTTAAACCTTTTTCGGTTTTTAGAGATATGAATTTTAGTTTTCGTCAATGGTCATGGTGGGATTTTTCAGGAAGATATCTTAACCTTGGAGCAAGAATATCTGGGTATGCCCAGTTTACAAACTATTGGGGAGTTAATATTGGACTAATGAGGAACTTTAAGGATGTTAACCGATCGGAATTGAGAGGTGGTCCATCATTGGTTTTTCCTGATAGCTGGAGACCATGGATCAGTATCGGAACTAATTCAAGAAAAAAGTTGCTTTTTTCTGTTAACGGTGCAATCAACATTGGAGGACAAAACGAATTATTGTATCAAAATATCGGATTCAGTATTACTTATCAGCCAATTAATGCTTTAAAACTATCAATTAGTCCCTCATATGAGGTTAATTATGATATTGCAAGATGGGTTGAAACCATTCAAAATAATGAGGACACGAGATATTTAGTTGGCTCTCTCACTCGACACATATCAAGCCTGGATATTAGGATTAGTTATAGTCTTACTCCCGATCTTTCACTTCAATACTGGGGTCAGCCTTTTATATATTCGGCTAATTATGAGCATTTTTCAGATGTAGTTGATGCTGGAAATATGGATATAAAAGAGCAATATCATGTTTTTACTGACGATGAAATATCATATGATGGAAATAACGATAGTTATGATGTTGATTACAACAATCAACCATCATTTGAATTTGTTAATCCCGATTTCAGTGTATTCGAATTTAGGTCTAACTTTGTCCTCAGATGGGAATATATTCCTGGCTCAACAGCATACATTGTCTGGTCGCAGGGAAGGGCAGGAGATGCACCCACGGGCAACTTTAGTTTTAATGAACACTTAAGTAATTTAATAGATGTTAATCCTACGAATATATTTCTAGTTAAATTTTCATATCGAATTAGTATGTAATCGTTTGTTTGTAGATTAGGTGTGGTATAATTATTCGTCCGAAAAATCGTTTAACAATATTAAAGAATATCAGTGCAAATGAAATATTTATTTTTATATACCTTATTACTAGCGGTTTCATATAATTTGGGAGCCCAGGAAGTTAAACTAGACATTCTTAAATACAATGGAGGAGGCGACTGGTATGCTAATCCTACATCAGTCCCAAATCTTGTTAAGTTTTGTAATACCAACTTAACTACTAATATAAGCCCCGATGTTCCGGCAGTAAATATTGGAAGCTCCGAATTATTTAGCTTTCCCATGGTTCACCTTACCGGACATGGTAATATTATTCTTAGCCCCGAAGAAGCTGAAAATCTACGAAAATATCTTTCATCAGGAGGTTTTCTACACATTAGTGATAACTATGGCCTCAATGAATACATTCGTCGTGAAATGAAGAAAGTTTTTCCAGGTATTGATTTTATTGAACTTCCACATAATCATCCCATATATCATCAAAAATATAATTTTGCTGCCGGACTACCAAAGATACATGAGCATGATGATAAAGACCCACAGGGATTTGGACTTATTTATGAAGGCCGTTTAGTGTGTTTCTACGATTATGAATGTGATTTGGGTGATGGCTGGGAGGATACAGAAGTACATAATGACTCCAACGATAAACGTCAAGAAGCTTTAAAGATGGGAGCTAATATTATTCAGTTTGTATTTGAGCAATAGATATTGTAAGGATTTGAGGTGCACGACGTCTATTTTAACAGATTTTACAATGTTATTTATTAACAAAACAAAAAACAATTTTATTTTTGCCAACAAATTAAATTATCAATCATGAATATTCTAAAAACATTAACACTTTCAATAGTAATTTTATTCTCACTTGGTGCTTATGCACAAGATTCTAAAATTAAAGGTCAACTGCCCGATGGTGGTCGTATGGTTAATCTTCAAGACCCCGAATATGCAGAAACTTCTTTTCAAGATATACTTGATTTATACAAGGGAAAAGTTGTTTATCTTGATTTTTGGGCAAGCTGGTGTCGGCCATGTAAAAATGAAATGCCACATTCATCAAAGGTAAAAGAACAGTTTAAAGGTAAGGATGTTGTGTTTGTTTACATTTCTTCCGATAGCGATCCTAATGCATGGAAAAATGGTGTTTCCCAATTGAATATTAAAGGTGAAAACTATCTTACAAGTGGAAATGTTTGGAAAGACTATAATGCACTCTTTAATGTTAAAACTATTCCTAGATACGTGTTAATTGATAAAGAAGGAAAAGTTGTTAGCGCAAATGCCAAACGCCCGAGTAATCCTGGAATAGTTACTGATATAGAAGCACTTTTATAGCAGAACTATCCTTTTTTAACTGACAATAAAATAATTATAAAATACTTTTTTGAGTGTAATCCATAATAATACTATTGGTATTTTTAGCTTTTGAAGTTATTAACCAAAATTCAAGGTAGGATTATGAAGAAGCTTTCAATTATTATCTTATTATTCACCTCTCTATTAGCATTTTCTCAAGAGACGGTTCAATACCAAAATCTATCAAAGGATACAAAAGATTATGATTTTCACTCCATGGCTGATATGGGCATTGGTATTGGTTTAAACTATGGTGGATTAATGGGTTTCCAAATTCAGTATATTCCATTAAACCACTTAGCTGTTTTTGGGTCTGTAGGTTATTACATTGTTGGATTCGGATGGCAAGTTGGAGTACAAGGTTATTTAATGCCTAAGGTGCCATCAAAAGGAGTTAGAGTATATGGTACGGCTATGTACGGCACCAATGTAGCAATTGCAGTTGAGAATGCCGAACATTATAATAAGATATATCTGGGTCCAACAATTGGAGCAGGACTTGAGATGCGCTTTGGTAAATCGAAAAAGAATGGTCTCAATATAGATTTATTTTATCCAATAAGATCAAGCGAGTATGAAACCGAATGGACAAAAATGAAGAATGATCCTATGTTGTCTGACTTTATTGAACCACTACCAGTAACATTTTCGGTAGGATATCATTTTGAGATTAGATAGCTATTTAAGGAAACAATCGTCTCTGGTTGTAGAAATGTCAAATTCAAATCAGTTTATTTGAATAAGGTAATATCTGTTGTGTATTAGTTACATTTCCATGTATTTTTATTTATATTTGAAGAATCTCAATATTAATATCTTACTACATGTATCATATCTATGCACTTTCAGATAGCACCGGGCGCACTGTTGATCAGGCAGCCAGGGTAGTATTGGCACAATTTCCGCAGATTGAGAGCGAAGTACATCTATTTACTGAAGTAGATAGCTTTGAGGAAATAGATATTATAATACAGTTGGCACATAGTAACTCCGGGTTGATTATACACTCCTTTGTAAAACACGAATTAAGCGAACATTTGTGGTATGAAGGCCGGTTGCATAATTTGGAAGTAATAAATTTATTGGGCCCTATATTAAACCGTTTCTCCAACTTTTTAAACAGCACTCCCGAAGAAAAACCAGGTCTTTTTAGCAGATTAAATAAGGACTACTTTCGAAGGATCGAAACAACGGAATTCGCTCTTAAGCATGATGATGGTGCACATCTTGAAGGTTTGGTTGATGCAGAAATAGTTCTATTGGGTGTTTCGCGAACTTTTAAAACACCAATTAGTATTTATTTAGCTTTTAAAGGATGGCTCGTAGCCAATGTACCTGTCGTTCTTAATATGCCAATTCCTGATGTTGTATATAAACTTCCTCCTGAGAAAGTGTTTTGCTTAACTACAAATCCTGAAATATTATCCAGACTGAGAAACGTTCGAAATGAGTACTTAAAAGGTAATGCTCCACAATATGCCAGTTATGATTATGTAAAAAAAGAAATTAATTATGCATCCATGCTATTTAATGTTCAATCAAAATGGACAAAAGTTAGGGTAACAGCAAAACCCATCGAAGAAATCGCGAACAATATTATTAATATTTACAGACGTAATAGTAAGTCAGTGATTACATAATTGTATATTTACTTTTAAAATATTTAATAATTGTTCAAAGTTCAAGAAATTAGCATCAAAACAAGCTCCATGAAAAAGCTTCTATGTATTACAATTATTGTGCTATCTGTAATTCATTTATTTGCCCAAAATGAGCCATGGATTAGAATCACTCCCAAACCTATCGAAAGTTCCCTAAAAGATATAACACAAATACCTGGGACCAATCGTGTGATGGCAATTGGAAGTGGCACATCAATAATATATACTGATGATATGGGAACAAATTGGCATGTAATGTACAAGCCAGCAGGAGTATCACGGTTTATTACCTTTAATGCAATACATTTTGTGAATTCAAACATTGGTTATATGGTTGGCTCTAAATCAACAATGTTAAAAACAGAGGATGGTGGAATGAGTTGGGTAGCGATCACTATTAGCGGAAATAATGATATTCATGATGTTTTCTTTCATGATGAATTACATGGGTCTGTACTTAAAAATGGTTATGTTTTTAAAACTTTGGATGGATGCCAATCATGGGACTCAATCTCAATATCGGGAACTGGTTTACAATACATTAACGATTCAATTGGTTATATTGGAAATACAAACAAACAATTCTATTACAAAACTTTAGACGCAGGAAATAATTGGAACCCTATCACGGTTGTTACTTCACTTACTAATTTTAAAATTAGAGCTACTAACTTTCAATATGAACTTGAAGGCTGTATAAGTGGAAGAGATGATTATTCTAATACTCATGTCTTAAAAACCAATGATGGTGGTCTAACCTGGAATGAAGTTATCATACCTAATCTAACCTGGTATAATGACTTTTACTTTTATAATGCTGATACAGGTTTTGCAATTGGGGCTACTTATTATAAAAATGTTATAATAAAAACAAACGATGGCGGGAACAGTTGGACAGAATGCACTTTGCCTTATACATCTTGGTGGATGAATGATATGATATTTTCCAACGATGGAATAGGAATTTGTATTGGTAACCATGGGCAAATATTAAAGAGTGAGAACTGGGGCTATGACTGGGTAACTAATGATAATCATCAAGTAATTCTTGGGAAAATAACAACAAAAGATATAATAGATGATAATACTATTGTTATTGGAGGTATTTCGTATAATGGTATGCAAGGGACTATATACAGATCTGAAGATGGTGGAGATAACTGGGAAAATTCACTTAATGGCAATGGTGCTTTTGGCATTACATCCATTTGTTTTCCATCATCTGAGATCGGTTATGCATGTGGCACATATTCTGAAGGAAGATTGCTAAAATCGATTGATGGAGGTATTTCTTGGTTTGAAATAGATTCTCCCAATTATTATTACAAACCAAATGTGTTTTACTTTTTTAATGAACAAGTTGGATTAGTTGGTGGTGAGGATGATGATTATGGATGTTATAAGACTTTTGACGGAGGAACAACATGGCATGAAATAACCGGAGGCTTTCCTCCAAATTATGTTATCGATTTTGCCTTTGTTGATGATTCCACAGGATGGGCAGTGCTTTATGGGGGCGGTATATTAAAGACAACTGACCAAGGCGAAAATTGGGAAATCTATTACGAGTTGGTATTTGATAGCTATAGCAGAATGAAATTTATCACTGATAGTATCGGTTTTGTCCTTGGTCAGAAATTTTATAAGACAATAGATGCCGGACTAACTTGGTATGAAATTGCCAAAGAGTATAGTGGATCATATGATAATATGGACATAGATTTCCCAACAACCCAAATTGGTTATATAACAATTGAAGATTATGAAACAACCCTTATAAAAACCATAGATGGAGGCGAAACATGGTTCCCAATCGATTTTCCATGTACAGCAACTGCAACTACATTAGCATTTTTCAATGAAGATGAAGGCATGGTAATGGGTAATGAAGGTGTAATTTTCAAAACATATACCGGTGGTATTGTTGATGTGCCTGAGTTTCCTGCAGATATTGAAAACAATAACAAATTATTATGTTATCCAGTTCCTACATCAAATCTGATAAATGTAGAAATTGAATATGAAAATCAAACTTATCCTGAAAAAGTAATAATCTATAATAATAGTGGGAGAAGAGTTATTGATAAGGAAATACTCCCAAATCAAAAATCGATTCAAATAAATATTTCAGGTTTGAAACCTGGTATTTATCTAATTGCAACCTTATCTAATGGGAACATAATTAGAACTGGAAAAGTCATTAAAACTGATTAACCATTCAATTAAATTTTTGTTACTTAATATTCAATAAAAAACATTGGTTAAATTATAATAATTATTACTATTGTAAAAAAAACAATTTTGAAGGACAAGGTAGTAATAATAACAGGAGCAACATCGGGCATAGGAAAGGCTTTGGTCTATGAATTCGCAAGAAGTGGCTCTAAAATTGTTATTGGTGCCAGGAATTATGAACTGTTATCTCAAATAGCTGATGATATTAAACAACATGGAGGAGAAGCCCTTTACGTTCAAACTGACGTTAGTATTGAATCGGATTGTAGAAACCTTATTCTCACTGCCATTGATAACTATGGCAAGATTGATATTCTGATTAATAATGCAGGTATTTCCATGAGAGCTTTATTTGAATTCACGGAGATTAAGGTGCTTAATCGTCTTATGGATGTTAATTTTTGGGGAACCGTTTATGCAACAAAGTATGCACTACCTTTTATACTTGAACAAAAAGGAAGTATTGTTGGTGTATCATCAATAGCAGGTATGAAGGGGTTACCTGCAAGAACCGGATATTCGGCATCCAAATTTGCAATGAGTGGTTTTTTGGAGGCGCTCCGTATCGAGAATTTGAAAAAAGGATTACATGTATTAGTAGCATTCCCGGGTTTTACTTCCTCTAATATTAGAAACAACTCATTGTGTGGCAGTGGAACCCAGCAAGGTGAATCGCCCCGCGACGAAAATAAAATGATGACAGCGGAAGAAGTGGCAAAGCATATTTACAAAGCTGTTGTTAAACGAAAAAACAAAATTGTACTAACAAGCCAGGGAAAACTTGTTTATGCTATTAATAAAGTTTTCCCTAATTTTCTTAACAAAATGGTATATAACAGTCTGGCAAAGGAACCCGATTCGCCATTTAATTAAAAATCAACCAAAATCATATTTATATTATGTTATCAAGTTATAAAATTATTCCAAATAGTGGCTTCGGAGATGTTGAGTTTGGTATTGACATGGACACTTTCGTTGAAAAATATGGCGAACCCGAAGAAGTAGATACCATTGACGAAGATGAAGAGAGAAATACAATGATACTACATTATTGGGCAAAAGGATATTCATTATTCTTTGTTGGAATTTCAAATCCACTACTTGCAGGTGTAGAAACTGACCATCAGGATTCTGAGTTATATGGTGAAAAAATTCTTGGAAGAAGCAAGGAATCCATTCTTGAATTGATGAAAAAAAATGGTCATACCGACTATGATGAAGGTACCGATGAAACCGTTGGTGAAAACGACAAAGATCTCAGAGTTTCATTCGAGGAAAGCATGATGGATTTCTTTTTCCGTGAAAACCAACTTGTTTATATGAATTTTGGAGTAATGATTGACGAAGAAGGAAATATTGAGAAAGTCTAGAAAAGTTCTCCTGACTTTTGTTTTATGTCTTCTAGCTTTTACTCCTATTCCTGGGATGAAATTCCAGTAGTGCCTTTCTGAGATCTTCTCGGTTAAGATGAGTATATATCTCGGTGGTAGTTATTGATACATGCCCAAGTAATTCTTGTACAACACGTAAGTCAGCACCATTTTGCACTAAATGTGTTGCATATGAATGCCTGAATGAATGTGGACTAATATTTTTTCTAATACCTGCTTTTTCAACATGATTTTTAACAATGTAAAAAATCATCTGCCTTGTCAGGCCTTTCCCCCTACGATTTACAAAAAGTGTATCTGTGTATTTTTTTGAAATATTAATGTTAGGACGTACATGAGTTAAATAAGTAACAATTTGTTTCTCAGCTTCCTTCCCAACAGGTACAAGCCTTTGCTTGTTTCCTTTACCAGTTACCATTATAATTCCTTCCTTAAAATAAAGATCTGATATCTTTAAGTTAATAAGCTCACTAACCCTTATACCACATCCGTAAAGAGTTTCAAGGATGGCCTTATTACGTTCGCCCTCGTCAAGTGAGAGATCGACCGAATTTATTATCTTTTCAACCTCTTCTATGGTTAGTACATCAGGTAATTTTCGTCCCAGCTTGGGTGATTCAATTAGTTCCGAAGGATCCCTTGAAATTACTTTTTCCAGAATTAGATATTTAAAAAATGCCTTAACTCCTGATATTATTCTCGATTGTGTATATGGTCCTAGTTCAAGTTTATCAATAAACACAATAAAGGCCTTAAGATCTTCAAACTCTATTTGGTTTATGGATTTATTTTTATCCTGCTCCTCCAAAAATTTAAACAACAATCCCACATCATAAAGATATGCAACAACTGTATTTGGCGACATACCACGTTCCAATTGTAAATAAGATTTAAAACCTTTTATATAAATTGTACTATTCAAAAAAAATACCGCTTTTAAATTCACTAAATAACATGTCTAAAATAGGAATAATCAACTAGATAATGTATTTTTGTTTTGTATCCCAATCGATACGATGTAGCATATTAATAATCAATAAAATATAACGAAATGATTGATTTTTCATTAGAAAAGAAGCAGATTGAATTACAAGAAAAAGTTCGTGATTTTGCCAATAGGGAGATGAAGCCTGTTGCCAGAAAGTATGATGAACTTGCTGAATTCCCATGGCCAATAGTTAAAAAAGCTTATGAAGAGGGAATTATGAACGGACCAATGTCGCCAGAATTTGGTGGTCATGGACATTCAATACTAGAAAGCGCAATTTCATCAGAAGAACTTGGGGCCGGATGTGTTGGAATTGGTATTTGTATTGATGCTAATACACTAGCTTTAACACCGTTATATTTGGGTGCAACTGAAGAACAGAAAAAACGATTTTTTGGTCAGATAAATGAAGAGAAAAGTGTTGCTGCATATGCACTTACTGAACCTAATGCCGGATCGGATGTTGCAGGTATTAAAACTGAAGCAATTTTACATGGTGATAAATATATAATGAATGGACATAAACGTTTTATAACCAACGGGAGTCCATCTTCTTTTATAACAGTATTTGCATTAACAAATCCTGAAAAAGGCGCACGAAGTCTTACAGCATTTGTGGTACCAACAAATAGTCCCGGTGTTGAAATTGTTGCCGATATGCGCAAAATGGGACAGCGCGCCTCAATTCAAACAGAATTCAAATTTCACGATGTTGAAATACCCATTGAGAATAGAATAGGAGGGGAGGGTCATGGATTTTTATTGGCCATGAAAACATTTGAAAGAACACGAACTGGTGTTGCAGCACTGGCTCTTGGAAATGGCCGTGAAGCTTACGAAACAGCCAAAACATGGGCAAAGAAAAGAATTCAATTTGGCAAACCAATTACGGTTAACCAGGGTGTGAGCTTTATGCTTGCGGATATGGCTACCGAACTGGAAGCTGCACGACTGCTTACCTGGAATGCTGCATGGGCATACGATACAAACCAGAAATCAGCTAACTTACTTTCAGCCATGTGTAAATTGTATGCATCAGATGTTGGAATGAAAGTTACTACAGATGCCGTTCAGGTTATGGCCGGAGATGGCTACTCACATGATTATCTTGTTGAAAAGATGATGCGCGATGCCAAATTATGTCAGATTTATGAAGGAACAAACCAAATCCAACGACTTGTAATTGGAAAAGGAATACTTAAATAATAGTGACTTTAGTAATAGGACAATAATTGATTATAATAATTTAATTCTCCATTCTTAAATTTAATAGAATGGAGAATTTTTATTTAATGAATATATTTGTACTTTCTTAATTTTAACATGGGTTATCAATAATGGAAACTAAACAAAAAGCAATTAATCGTTATTGCCCAATAACTTATTTTTTGTTTGTTTTGTTGATATCTGGATGTACTTATACAAAGGTTTATGATTATGTATCTATTCTTGAGCAGTTACCTGATGATGGCAGGGTGATATTAGTACCAAATGATTTTATAAATATATCCACTTCCAATTATAATTTATTATCCTTTAATAATGTAGGCTCAAGTAATAATGAGGAAGAGTTTTATTTAAAAGCCCAATCACTGGGTGTTCAATATATTATTATTTCATCCGATATGATTGAAGTTAATAATCAACAATTCCCATGGATGTTGAATAAAAATTTCAAAGTTTGCCCCGGCCTTCCTGATAAAAATGCAGAATCATATTTTGTATTGCTAGTATGGGATAACACAAAAAATTCTTATCATTTTTTTAAGTTCATTTATGAGAATCAAGAATAACAGTTTATCAAGGTTATATAGTACCAACTATTATTTTGCACTTGGAATAATTTTGTTTTTTTCAATTGTTTTTTTATCGATTGAGGTTTATAATGGGCGTTTTTGGCAATCCGATTTTACCGTCTATTATAAAGCGGCACAACGAATTCTTGGTGGTCAGAATTTATTTGGTATTATTGAAGACGGGCACTATATATTTAAATATTCGCCTTTTTCAGCAGTAATCTTTATTCCTTTTACAATTCTGCCTCTACCTATTGCTAAATATATCTATTGGTTTGTTTACACTGGTATAATATTATCAGGATTTTATCTCGCTTATAACTTAGCATCAAGAACTGGTACACAATCCACAGCACGGGGATCAAATAACATTATTTTACTCGGAGCATTGGTACTTGTGGTTCATTTTCAAAGAGAATTACATCTTGGTCAGGTTAATCAGTTACTACTTGTACTTTATTTGTTAGTAACATACTATACTAATAAAAATGAACCAACAATATCAGGAATACTACTAGCAGCAAGTATTTTTATTAAACCATTCGGATTAATATTTATTCCATATTTCATTATTAAAGGCAAATATAAAGAACTGGGTTACCTCTTTTTGTTTGGAATAATCTTCTTTTTTGTCCCTCTAATATTTTATTCATTTGAAGAGTTTATTAACCAAAATACACTGTGGCTAAATGAATTAGCAGTTGAGTTAGGGAATAAGCAAAGCTTATTATTACCTGCAAATCATACCATATTTTCGGTAATTGCCCGATTTACTCCACTTTCATTGATCTCTTTTACTCCTTTAATTGTTAAAGTATACCAGATACTGATTCTTAGTACTATTGGGATAATGGTGTTATTATTCATCAAAAAGGGGAGGGGGGTGAAAAATGCTGAAGTATCAGAATTTGCGCTTCTCATTAGCCTTATCCCACTGCTTTCGTTCACAAGTCAAAATGCGTTTGGATTTGTTGGATTGGTAGTATTTATCATACTTGTGAACATTGCAAAATTTTCCAAGTTTGAAAAAGTATTATCAATAATAGGTATGGTATTGCTTGGTGGGAATTATTTTGATATCTGGGGTAGCACTTTATCAGGATTCTTTAATGATATTTCATTGGTTTCGGTTGGCACTCTTTTATTGTTGTTTATCTTGTTCCGAAAACGCTTTCAAAAGGTATTGTAATTAGGTATATTACCAATTTAATTTCAGAATGAGCTTAATAAATCAATTGATTTTTCATAAAAAAGCCTGATTCAGTTTCCCAAATCAGGCTTTTTAACTATCTTATTATAATCTGACAAACAGCTAGAATTTATACAATCCGTCATCGATAAGCTTACCTGCAATTCTTCTTCTTGCTTCCTTAACGTTAACTGAATAAGCTTTTGTTAATGTATGCAAAGCATTACAGAGCTTGGTTTTCAGGACTCCTTCAGCAAATGAACCGATGGCATCGAATCCTGATTTATAAATTTCAGCAGACATGTCCTGAGTCAGTACGTCAAGAATATCTTTATATACCGAGATATCCGATTTCATGTTATTCTTATCTAATTTCTCAACACGTAATAATGTAGATTCTAGAAGATATAGATTCATCATCATATCAGATATGTTCATTAATACTTCTTCTTCATAACCCAACTGGCGCTTGAACGTATCCTGAATAACAGGTAGCAGCATTAATACAGCTTTTTTTAAGTTTATAACATAAGCATGTTTAGCTCCGTAATAATCACCAATTGATTGATCAACACTTTCAAGTTTATCAAGATTTGCTAATACTTCATTTGCTGCTTCAAAAAGGTCGATTTTATGTTTCATCCCTTTTTTCATTGTTGCATCAACAGTTATTAGACGGTTGATTTCGTTGGTACCCTCAAAAATTCTATTTATCCTTGAGTCACGGTATGATCTGTCGGCAGGAGCCTCGGCTGAGAATCCCATTCCTCCATAAATCTGAACCATTTCATCAACTATATAATCGAGTGATTCAGAACCATATACCTTTAGCATTGCACATTCTGGTTCATATTCGGCAACACCGCCTATGTTTGCTTCTCCGTGGGATTTTCCTTCTTCTTTTAATCCTTCAATGGTATCTTGCATGTCTTTACTTGCACGATACACTGCTGATTCGGTTGAGAACATTTTAATAATCTGTTCTGCCATTTTATGTTTGATAGCTCCAAACTCCGAAAGGAACATATTAAACTGTTTACGTTCATTAGCATATGAAACAGAGTTATTAATAGCACGACGCATACCACCAATTACAGTTGCCCCAAGCTTAATACGCCCAATATGTAAAATGTTAAGAGCTATTCTAAATCCTTCACCTCTTTTACCAAGTAAATTCTCAACGGGAACTTTAACATCATTAAAGAAAATCTGACGTGTTGAAGAACCTTTAATACCCATCTTGTGCTCCTCAGGATTCATGGTTATACCATCCCAATCAGCTTCCACAATAAAAGCACTAAGCACACGGTCATTATCTATTTTAGCAAATACAGTTAAGGTGTCGGCAAATCCACCATTTGTGATCCACATTTTTTGGCCATTCATTATGTAGTGACTACCATCTTCTGATAGGACTGCTTTTGTTTTGCCTGCATTTGCATCCGATCCTGCACCTGGCTCTGTTAAACAGTAGGCCGCTAGCTTTTTACCGGTAGCAAGATCCGGTATATACTTTTGATGTTGTTCATCATTTCCATAATATAGTATGGGTAGAGTTCCTATTCCTGTATGAGCCATAAACGCCACCGAAAAAGAATAAGCGGATCCAATCGACTCATTTGCTTTCATGGATGTTAAAAACGATTGTCCAAATCCGTCAAGCTCTTCAGGTACACTAATACCTAACAGACCTAATTCGCCGGCCTTTTTTAATAATGATGCCATCAATCCTTCTACGTGCTCATCTAGTTCGTTAAAATGTGGTGCTACCTCAGTTTCAACAAAATCGACACATGATTCAGCAATCATTTGTTGTTCTTCATCAAATTCTTCGGGTATAAATACCTGATCGATTGTAACTTCCTTAATTAAGAATTCACCTCCTCGAATAGCAGCTTTTGTTTCCATCTCTAGTTTTGATTAATAAATAAGTGGGGCAAAGATAAAATTTGTTTTAACTTAATAATATCTCCGCTTGATTTTTAAAAATAATGATCCTGATAATAAGGTGCTTTTTCAGTATCTAATTGATTGACTATTTCTTATCAATTACTTTTGGTTTTTCAAATACGATCTTTATTTCATCTTTTGCTGAATCATAACCAACATTAACGACAGTACCATCTACCATTTTTTGAGATATAATTTCTTCAGCAAGTTGATCTTCTATATACCTTTGAATTGCACGTTTTAGTGGTCTGGCTCCAAATTGCTCATCCCATCCTTTATCAATGATGAAGTCTTTTGCTTTCGCACTTACCTTCATCTTATATCCGAGCTGACCTATTCTGTTGAATAAATGTGTTAATTCAATTTCAATTATTTTATGAATCTCTTTCCTTTCAAGTGGTTCAAATATTACAACATCGTCGATGCGATTAAGGAATTCAGGGGCAAAAGCTCTCTTGAGGGCTGTTTCAATAACACTATGAGTATGTGTATTTTTTGCAGATGTTTTAGCACTGGTACTAAAACCAACACCTTGTCCGAAGTCTTTTAACTGACGTGAACCTATATTGGATGTCATTATAATTATAGTATTCTTAAAGTCAACCCGTCTACCTAAGCCATCTGTTAGCTGGCCATCATCTAATACTTGGAGTAACAGGTGGAATATATCGGGGTGTGCTTTCTCAATTTCATCAAGAAGAATAATAGAGTAGGGCTTTCTTCTAACTTTTTCAGTTAGCTGACCACCTTCTTCATAACCAACGTATCCCGGAGGTGCTCCAACCAGTCTTGATACAGCAAATTTTTCCATATACTCACTCATATCCACACGAATTAATGCATCCTGTGAATCAAAGATATATTTAGCAAGCATTTTTGCCAGATATGTTTTTCCAACGCCTGTAGGCCCTAAGAAAATAAAAGAACCAATTGGTTTATTTGGGTCTTTAAGTCCTGCGCGATTTCGTCTTATTGCTTTTACAACTTTTTTAATTGCCTCATCCTGACCAATTACTTCTTTGCGAAGTTCAGGTTCCATATTAACCAGGCGATTACCTTCACTTTGAGCAATATTAGTTACAGGTATGCCTGTCATCATAGCAATAACTTCGGCAACATTTTCCTCACTTACATCCACACGATGTATTGCAGCATCTTCTTCCCATCTTTTTTTCGCCCTTGCCAATTCATCTGTATATCTTCGTTCAATATCTCTAAATTGAGCCGCTTCTTCAAACTTCTGGCTTTTGATAGCTTTAGTTTTATTTCCTTTTATTTCCTCGATGGAGTTTTCAAGATTAATAATTTCGGTAGGCACATGTATATTACTTATGTGAACCATTGCCCCAGCTTCATCCAGTGCATCAATTGCCTTATCGGGAAGAAATCTATCGCTTACATAACGATCGGTAAGTTGAACACATGCTTTAATTGACTCTTCGGTATATTTTACAAGATGATGATCTTCATATTTCTCTTTTATATTATTAAGAATATGAACTGTTTCGTCTGGAGATGTAGCGTCAACTAGTATCTTTTGAAATCTCCGTTCTAAGGCACCATCCTTCTCGATATACTGACGATATTCATCAAGAGTTGTTGCTCCTATACATTGCAGCTCACCACGAGCCAGAGCAGGCTTAAACATATTTGAAGCATCAAGCGATCCCGAAGCGTTTCCTGCCCCAACAATAGTGTGTATCTCGTCGATAAAGAGAATTATATTAGGATTTTTTGTTAGCTCATTTAGCACAGCTTTCATGCGTTCTTCGAACTGCCCACGGTATTTTGTACCTGCCACAATTGAAGCCAGATCCAGGGTTACAATCCGCTTGTTAAATAATGCTCTCGACACCTTCCTGTCAACAATGCGTAAGGCGAGACCTTCGGCAATAGCTGATTTACCAACTCCTGGTTCTCCAATTAAAATTGGATTATTTTTCTTACGTCTGCTTAGTATCTGCGCAATGCGTTGAAGCTCTTTCTCACGCCCAACTATTGGGTCAAGTTTACCTTCTTCTGCATATTTAGTAAGATCCCTACCAAAATTATCCAATACAGGGGTTGTTGATTTAGGATTACCTGATTTCTTCTCGGTACCGCCGATAGGCTTCTCTGTACCACGTGGAGCATCTTCAGTGTCTCCGGTCAATTCAGCCTTTGGTTCGATGAAATTTGGCATATCACTTTGTTCTTTAACAATGGATGTTAATTCTTCTTTAACAGATGTATAGTTAACATCATCATTACTTAACATGCTTGTAACCAGGTTACTTTTATCCTTTAAAATTGCAAGGAGCAAATGTTCAGTACCTATCAAATCAGAGTTAAAAACCTTCGCCTCCAGATATGTTATTTTTAATGCTTTTTCAACTTGTTTAACCAATGGAATATTTTCCATTTTTGTGCCATCGCCATTAGGATTCTTAATTGAATCTTCAATGTCTTTTTTACATTTATTCAAATCTACACCGAAATATTTTAAGAGTTGTATAGCCATTCCTTCACCATCGCGAATTATGCCCAATAATAAATGTTCAAGTCCGATATAGTTATTTCCCAACCTAACAGCTTCTTCGCGACTAAACGACAATACATCTTTTACCCGCTGAGAAAACTTTGCTTCCATATATTTATATTTTAAAATGCAAAATTAACTAAAACGAAATTAATAGTGGTTAGTCGTAGTCTTAAATATAAAACCACAATACTAATCGAACTAATAATATCAATCTTATGTAAATTTCACATGATTCATTAATATGTAGTCAATATTTGTGCCACAAGATAAAAAGCATCTTAATATACTTATTATATGCCTATTATGCTATATCAAGTAATGACAAAACTTCCTAATTGGGAATATGACATCAGGGAATAAAATGTGACGTTATTATATGCAACGAATATTATATCCATTTTAAACATGAAATTTGTCATATACCGCATTGTAAGTATTTGGAAATTTATTGATCTGCTTTATATTAAGTAATTTATATATTATTATACATAATTAGCTATTTACAAGTACTATTAGCAACTATATTAAGCGTAATAAAAATCATGAAATTATGCCTAAGTTCTTACATTGCATGATTCAACAATTTGTGAACAGATACTTGTTAACATTATCGCTTAATAAATTACAATTTTCACGAAATTTTATGCCTTAAATTAGTATCTTTGTGCGTTTTTTATATACGAGAAATAAGTAAGAAAAGTACTACATGGAAAATGTGTTTGAAGGAGAAAGAATAGTTAAGGTAAATATTGAAAATCAGATGAAATCGGCCTACATTGATTATGCAATGTCGGTTATAGTTTCAAGAGCCTTGCCCGATGTAAGGGATGGTTTGAAACCGGTTCACAGAAGGGTTCTATTTGGTATGCACGAAATTGGTGTATTGTCGAACAGGCCTTATAAAAAGTCTGCCAGAATAGTAGGAGAGGTGCTTGGTAAATATCATCCACATGGTGATTCATCTGTTTATGATTCGATGGTGAGGATGGCTCAGGAATGGTCGCTTAGATATCCATTGGTTCAAGGACAAGGTAACTTTGGTTCGATAGATGGTGATAATCCTGCAGCAATGCGTTATACGGAGGTTAGGCTTCGTAAAATTGCGGAAGAAATGTTGGTTGATATTGAAAAAGATACAGTTGACCACCAGTTAAATTTTGATGATTCACTTAAAGAACCAATAGTTCTTCCAACACAATTTCCAAACTTGTTAGTTAATGGAGCATCTGGTATTGCAGTTGGCATGGCCACAAATATGGCTCCTCATAACTTAACACAGGTTATTGATGGTACACTAGCATATATTGAGAATTCGGAAATTGAAATGAGTGAGCTTATTAAAATTGTTCAAGCTCCTGACTTTCCAACCGGAGGAATTATATATGGTTACGAAGGTGTAATAAATGCATTCGAAACCGGCCGTGGTCGTGTAATGATGCGAGGAGAAATAACTATTGAAGAAACTTCATCAGGCCGTGAACGACTAATTGCCACTTCCATTCCTTATCAGGTGAATAAAGCCGAGATGATAAAGAAAACGGCAGATCTCATAAATGAAAAGAAACTTGAAGGCATATCTGATATTAATGATGAATCGGACAGAAACGGTATGCGTATTGTTTATGATTTAAAACGCGATGCTATTCCTAATATCGTTATCAATAAATTATATCAACTAACTGCTTTACAAAGTTCATTTAGTGTTAATAATGTTGCTTTGGTTAAAGGTCGCCCTAAAATGCTGAATCTTAAAGATATGATTCATTATTTTGTGGAACACCGTCATGAAGTTGTTACCCGTAGAACCGAGTATGAACTTAAGGAAGCTGAACGTAAGGCACATATACTTGAAGGATTATTAGTAGCACTCGATAACCTGGATGAAGTAATTTCATTAATTAGAGCATCCATTAATCCTGAAGAAGCCAGAAACGGTTTGATGAGCAAGTTTGGTTTATCAGAAATTCAAGCAAAAGCCATTCTGGACATGAGGTTACAGAAATTAACCGGCCTTGAAAGAGACAAGATCAAAAAAGACTATGAAGAGCTTCAGGAACTGATTACTAAACTTAAAGCGATTCTTGCAAGTTTTGAGATGCGTATGGATATCATTAAAGAAGAGCTTGTTAGAATAAAAGAACTTTACGGTGATGAAAGAAGATCGCAAATAGTATATACCGCTGAGGACATTAGCATGGAAGATCTTATTCCAGATGAAAAAGTAGTTATCACTATTTCTCACATGGGATATATTAAGCGTACACCTCTCACAGAATATCGTCAACAGAAAAGGGGAGGACGTGGTTCCAAAGGAAGTAATACCAGAAATGAAGACTTCCTCGAGCATTTATTTATTGCTACGAACCATAATTATATACTCTTCTTCACCGAAAAGGGTAAAGTATTCTGGATGAGAGTATTTGAGATACCTGAGGGAAACAAAACCTCAAAGGGTAGGGCAATGCAAAACCTGATAAATATAAGTCCTGATGATACTGTTAAAGCAGTTATTAATACAAAAGACCTTAAAGATGAGGAGTATATTAATAGCAACTTTATAGTTCTCGCAACAAAAAAAGGTGTTATCAAGAAAACGCCACTTGAAGCTTATTCACGTCCACGACTAAATGGTATTAACGCAATTACTATTCGCGAAGGAGATGAACTACTTGTAGCTAAACTTACAAATGGTACAAATGATGTACTGCTTGCTGTTAAATCGGGTAAAACTGTAAGGTTTAAAGAAGAGAAAGTTAGATCGATGGGCAGAAATGCTGCCGGTGTAAGAGGAATAACACTTGCGGACGAAAAGGATGAAGTAATTGGAATGATTTGTCTTGAAAATACTGAATCTACCATATTGGTTGTAAGCGAAAAAGGATATGGAAAACGCTCAGAAGTAGATGATTATCGCATTACCAATAGGGGAGGTAAAGGAGTTAAAACTCTGAATATCACTGACAAAACTGGTATGCTAATTTCAATTAAGGATGTAACTGATAGTGATGACCTGATGATTATTAACAAATCAGGGATCACTATTCGTATGTCGGCAGGCGATTTACGCGTTATGGGAAGGGCAACACAAGGGGTGAGGCTAATCAGAATTGACGACGGTGATGAAATTGCGGCTGTAGCAAAAGTTGATATTAAACCTGGTGATGATGAAGATATTTTTGATGAGGATGATGAGATAATAGACGGAGAAACTCCTGATGTTGATATTGAAACTAATGAAATTGAAGAATAGAAACTAATTATATAATTAAGAATGAATTATGGCACGTATTTAGTATAATATTTATATTTGCCATATATAAAAAACATTAAATCATGAAGAAGTTACTGATTTTAATTGCGTTAGGCTTATTTATTAGTATGGGAACTTATGCTCAGAAGAATAAGCGTACAAGTGCTTATATGTATAACAAAAATAAGCAATATGATAAAGCAATGATTGCCATTGATGAGGCAATAGTTCATCCAAAAACATTAAACGATCCAAAAACATGGATGTACAGAGGGATGATCTATTATAATATTGCTAATGATACTTCAGCAACCGTTAATGCCCTGGCTCCAAATGCAGCTGAAATATCTGTTGAATCATTCAAAAAGTCGAAGGAATTAGATGTAGATAAGGAATTAGGAGAGGGAAGTGCACTTTATTTATTGAATCTTACAAATATTTTCTATCAAAGGGGTGCCGATGGGTTTAGAAGTTCTGATTTCCAAATGGCAATTAAGAACTTTAAACAGGCTTTTGATATTGCACAAATGGATAATAAATTTGACACCGTTGCCGCTTTTAATATTGGAATGAGTGGCGTATATTCTGATCAACCTGAAATTGCAGCCGAATATTTAAAGAAATGTGTTGATGTTAAGTTTTTGGACCCTCGCGTTTATCTGTTTTATTCAAGGGCAGAAAAGCAATTAGGTGATACCGTTAAAGCTTTTGAGATTATTGATATGGGACGTGAATTTTTCCCTAACGAAAGCAGTTTACAACTGGAAGAAGCACAATTATTTCTTGAAACCGGTGCCAACGATAAATTAATCACCAGCCTCAAGGAATCGATTGATGCTGATCCTACAAATCCAAATCTTTACAGAGTTTTAGGGCAGACATATGAAAATACCGGGGATATTGAGAATGCTTTATTATATTATAAGAAAGCTGTTGAAATAAAACCAGATTTTGGTGACGCAATTTTCAATATTGGTGCTATTTACGTTAACCGTGCATCTGTACTTTACACAGAAGCAAATAACTTACCTTTCGAAGAAATGGAAAAATATAAAAAGGTAAAAGGAGAAGCGGATGCTAACCTTCACGAAGCTCTGCCTTATCTTGTGAAATCTTTAGAACTGAACCCCAATGATGAAATTGTTAAGGGAGCACTCAAAGAAGCGTATGCCAACTTAAAAATGAATGATGAGCTAAAAAAGCTTATGGACAAATAATATTAGGACGGGGAAGGGAAGTAATTTTTCTTCCCCTTACTTTTCATATTTCTATTTAACATAATATATATTATAGGTCTTATTTATTTCCCAATAATCATTTATTGCAATCACAAATAAGTTATTTCCCATATAATCCTATATTTGCCAATCAATGAAATCTACAACTCTCATAATAGTAATAACAATTTTGTTTCTGGCAATTAAGCCTGGTATTGATTTTATTTCATTACCTACCACCACTGAACAAACTTGTTGCAGTGGACAGTGCAATCCAATTGTAACTCACCAAAAATCGGCAGACCAACATAATGAGGATGATTGTGCTGGAAAATTTTGTAATCCTTTTCAGGTTTGCTGCTCATGTGTATTACAATCCAGCACAAATCCAGTTAGCGAGTTATTAAAACATGTAATTTCAGCAAAACAACTCATTACATACAATTCAACTTTCTGCAAGCAATTCGCAGTTGATTTTTGGCATCCTCCTAAAATAGTATAACACTCCTACCCTGCTTTTTTGTTGTCATTAAAGCATTAACATACTGTATTTCAATTAAATATCATAATAATGAAGTTTATATTATCACTGGTTATTATTATTATTATAGCAGCAACTACATATACCATTTCAGCTCAAAGCATTCTACAAACAACAGATAGCACCAAAACTATTACAATTAAAGTAAAAGGGATTAACTGTGCAATGGATCTGGAAACAATTTCAGTAAATGTTGAAAAATTAGTAGGTGTTAGTAGTTGTAAATCTATCAAGATGGGAACAACGTCTAAGTTTGAGGTTAAATTTTCGCTAGCCTTGGTTACAAAAAAAGAAATAGATGAAGCCATCGAAAATACAGGTGGATGCAAAAATCCAAACGACAGACCATATAAAGTAAAGCAATAAATAATAATGCTTAAATACCTCTACCTTATATTATTACTTTTTCCAATTGGATTGTTTTCGCAATCAATATCCGGAATTGTAACAAACACTAATAATGAACCCCTAATTGGAGCTACAGTATATTGGCTTGGCTCAACTATTGGGACATTTGCAGGCAGCAATGGTGAATTCCGAATCACTACCAAATCACTAAACAATGAAGTACTAATAGCAAGTTTTGTTGGTCATACTGCTGATACTTTAAAGATTACAAATCAAAACTTTGTTAAATTTAGGCTTAACGAAATAAAAATACTTGATGAGGTTGTTATTACGGGTAAACATGATGGAATAATCATTTCTAACGTCACTCCCATTAAAACTGAAATAATAACTCAAGCAGAATTACAAAAAGCTGCATGTTGCGATTTAGCTGGTTGCTTTGAAACTCAATCATCGGTACAACCCCAAACCACCAATGTAATTACCAACTCAAAGGAACTTAGGATATTGGGATTGTCGGGTGTATATAATCAAGTACTTATTGATGGTTTTCCGATGATTCAGGCTTTGACATACACATACGGTATTAGTGGAATTCCTGGCACCTTAGTTAAAAATATTCATGTTTCAAAAGGCGCAAACAGCGTGGTACAAGGTTATTCAAGCATTAGTGGTCAAATTAATGTTGAAACAAAAGAGCCAAATGAAAGTGATAATCTGTTGCTTAATTTGTATGTAAATAGTTTTGTTGAAAAGCATCTTAATGCTATATATGCTTTTAAACGTGGTAATTGGAGTAACATAACCGCTGTTAGTACAGTTCAGCCAGCAAATAAGGTTGACCGAGACAAAGATAGTTTTCTGGACTTACCTCTAATTACACGATATGCTATATCCAATAAATTGAAATACGGTAACGAACGAGATTGGGGATGGAGCAGTATAGTTGGTTTACGAACTATAAACGAACAGCGTGTTGGAGGTCAAACATATTTTAATTCGAAAACCGACAAGGGAAGCAGCATTGTTTATGGGCAAACAGTAAATTATTATCAACCCGAAGCCTGGGCTAAAATAGCATATCGATTTAATGATAACCATAGGTTAGTATTACTTACTTCATCATTTCATCAAAATCAAAAATCATATTTTGGTTTAGTTAAATATGATGCTCAGCAAACGAATTTTTATGCTAATCTGCAATACGAATTAAACTATATGCAGAAACATTCTTTGTATGTTGGGGTAAGCTATCGGTATCAAAATCTTATCGAAGACATTTCTTTTACAGATACTACTTTGCAGAGAACTTATGCTGGTAATTACAAAAAGTTAGAAAGCATTCCTGGTGCCTTTGTTGAAAATACAATGTATCTTATTGATGATAAGCTTATCTGGATAGCAGGCCTGCGAGGTGACCAACACAATGAATTTGGATTTACCGTTACACCACGAACATTGCTTAAATATGATTTTACAGAACAAACAACCATACGCGCCAGTATAGGAACAGGTTGGCGAACAGTAAATTTATTTAGTGAGAATATTGGATTGTTGGTTAGCTCACGAAATATAATATTTGTAGAACCTTTAAAGCCTGAGAGAGCTACAAATATGGGTATTAATTTTACGCATAAATTTGAGAGGGCTAATGTATCAGGTTATTTAAGTGTGGATTATTATCGAACAAACTTTCAAAATCAAGTTTTCCCTGATTATGACACAGACCCAACAATTGTGATAATAAAGAATTTTAATGGAAAAAGTCTAAGCAATGGTTTTCAGGCCGAGATTTACTTGAAAATCAGGGAACAATTTGAAGTGAAAACGGGTTACAACTATTTAGATGTTTACAGAATAATTAATGAAGTAAAGCAAGTATTACCTTTTAATTCTACCCACAAAGTTTTACTTACATTCGGCTATAAACCACTATCAAATAAATATCATTTCGATATAAATATTCATTGGTATGGTGAACAACGTTTACCTGATACAAAATCAAACCCGGTTGAGTTTCAGCGACCAGATTACTCAAAACCTTACACTCTTATAAATGCTCAATTTACTTATAATATCAGGAGGTTTGAAGTATATACAGGTTGTGAAAACATATTTGATTTCAGACAAAAGCGCCCCATAATTAGCTGGCAAAATCCATTTGGCCCATATTTCGATACTTCTTCAGTTTGGGGTCCTACAAAAGGCCGTGAATTTTATGTTGGAGCACGCTTTATGTTAACAAATAAATAGTGTAATACATCAAAATGATAATGAATTGCTAATTGTTGAATGGACTATTTAAATAATTTTTTATCACGCAATTTCATCATTGGAAGTTCAAAATAATGGTAAAGCATCGATGAACTTACAATTACTATAATCCAAAATATAAAGTATTTGATTAAACCATCTGTTGGATTTAATATGGGAAAATTTTTAGTTATTACCTGCACAACCAAGGCTAAATTAATTAAATACATACTGTATGAAATTAGGCTAATATGGATAACTATTTTACCTATTGAAGTTTTGAATTTTTTAATGGAATCGGCAAAAGGCAAAAGCAACATAGCCGCTATAGATGTTAGGTTGAAGTAGAAAGTCTTCGAGAAGAAATCATTAGGCTCACGGTGAATATATGGTATAGCAAGTGCCATTATTAAACCACTTACAAATAGTATTATGGCAGATTTATTCCAAAAAACCCGATGGTAGAATTTAATATATGCTGCAAGTACACCATAAATTATAGTATCCAGCCTCATCAAAATTACTTTTCTAAATTTTACATCCCACCAAAATGCATCTACATTTTCAGATGAGTATATAATTCGGTAAAATAATGGCAATAAAATCAGGATGATTATAACTATTAAAATTCCTTTATGAGTGCGATTAAATATTAATACCAGAAACAAACTTATTGGTAAAAAGATATAGAACCATTCTTCAATTGACAAACTCCATGATTCCCAGAAAAAACCATAGAAAGGTTGACTAAAATTTTGCAGAAACAGAAAGAACTTATAGTTGAATTGATCAATATCTCCATTAATAATGGAATATTTAACCAATATAATATTCACAATTAGAATAAGATAATAATTGGGTAATGTTCTGAACCATCTTCTTTTCCAAAAAGTAAAAATATTTTTTGAGCTAAGTTTATAGTTATTACTATGGATGGTTTTTAATAAAATTGAACCTATCAAAAAACCACTTAATACAAAAAATAACTCCACTCCATCAATAAGTCTGATCCATGGAAAATTATGTAGGAATGTACCCTTAAGCATAAAGCTGCCATGCTCCTGAACAACCAGCAATATTGCTATTGCCCTGTAAACATCAAGTCCATATATTCGTTTATTATAGTCAATTGACAGATTCATTTAAAACTAGAAAATTAAACAAGAAAATAGTCGGAATAAAACTGGTGATTGCTAATAACAGACATTATGGCTACTTCTTCAAATCAATTAACTCAAGTTCAAACACCAACGGCGAATATGGTTTTACTTCTTTCTTTCGCTGATAATCACCATATCCAATACTTGATGGAAGTAGCATCCAGGCTTTGCCACCTTTGCGCATGAGTTTTACTGCTTCTTCCCAGCCTTTAATTACTGCTCCAGTACCCACGATATAGGTAAAAGGTGTTTCATCTTCGTAGGATGATTGTAGTATATTACCATCAAGATCGTAATGAATGTATTGAATAGTTACAGAGTTGCCATCAACTGGGTAATCACCTGAGCCTGCAATCAATTCCTTAAAATACAAGCCTGATTCAGTAGGCTCTATAGTGATATTATTCTTTTTAAGATAGTTAGATATTTTTAAAGGCTCTTCTTCTTTGAGACGTTCTTTTTCTGCTTCCTGTTCTTTTTTATACCGAGCTCTATCTTTTTTTACTTCTTCCAAACTCCTTATTGCCAGCAATTCTACTTCATAAATAAGAGTTGTATATGGTGCAACAACTTCCATACCTGAACTGCCTACACCAATCCATGAAGGAACTAGTAATGTAGCACTTCCGCCTGGTTGAAGCATACCCAAACCTTCTCTAAATCCTTTTGTATCAAATCCTTTACCATACTCAACATCCATTGGTCTTTCACCAAAATTACTGTATAGCAAGTCATCACTATTGAGCTCCTTAACACTAATATACAGCTGGCACATATCTCCAGTATCAGGCTTAGCTCCCCTACCCTTCTTGATTGGGATGAAGTATAGTCCTGTACTTGTTGGATCCGTAAAAATCTTATTCTTTACAAGATATTGTTGAAGTTGGACTTTTTCTTCTTTTTGCTTCGTCTTATTTATTTGATCCAATTCAACTTGCCATTCGGCACCTGAAATATGCTTTAAAAGTTTGATATCATAGATAAGATGACTACCGGGTTCAACAAATTCTGGTAGTTTAGTCAGAGCAGCAGATTTCAAATAAAAGGAATCGGCGACTACTACAAACGAAATTGAATCACCAGTCCCCATTAAGGTGAGTGCATCATATAAATCACCTTTAAATAAGTGTTTAGTAATGGGAAATCTCATTGTACCATTTTCGGAAGTATTACTATTAAATAGTACACTATCCTTTAGTCGATATGATAGTTTGACAGTTACGATTTCCGATTCAAGAGCTTTAGTGCTGTCATTACCTCGAGAATGGACTTTATATAAAGTACCATTATCAGCAGTAGTATAATCACTAAATTTGCTATCTGAACATGAAAAAATAACCGTGGCAAAAAGAATCACCACGGTTATTGAAAAAAGAATATTCTTCATTTTTTTAATCTTAATATCTCAAATTTTCTAAACTACTGTATAAATAGTATATTATAACTAGCTGTTAACAATTACTTTATATCAAGTAATTCAACTTCAAAAACTAGAGTTGAATATGGAGGTATTCCTGATCTTCCTTGTGGTCCATATGCAATATCAGAAGGGATTACCAATATAGCTTTACCACCTTTACGCATCATTCCTATGCCTTCATCCCAGCCTTGTATTACCTGTCCTTTTCCAAGTGGGAATTCAATTGGTTGTTTACCTATTGAACTGTCAAATATGCTACCGTCCATGAACATTCCTGTATAGTTAACAGTTACAGTTTGACCGCTTAATGGATTACTTCCTTTCCCTTCTACTGTTTCAATGTAATATAAGCCACTTGCAACAGGCAGTGCATCAGGATACTTTTCTTCTAAGAAAGCATATCTATTCTTAGTTTCGTCAGCTTGAAGAATTTTTAGTTCCGCCTCTTGAGCTGCTTTAACTTCTTCTAAACTTTCAATTGCATTAAGTTTAATATGGAAATAAATATACTCCAATGAATCAAGTTCTGGTGGAACCGCAGGCATTCTGAATAACTTCAAGAATACTGAATCAGCATCACAAATAAACGTTGCACTATCACCAATTTGCATCATAGCAATTCCGTCATAAACATCACCTTTGTAACTTGGCTCTACCATTGGCATTTTCATTAGCTGTGGAGGAGTTTTACTGTCGAACATTACAGAATCTTCTGATGCATAAATCATGTCAATGGTTACATATTCACCAATCTTAGGTGTAACTGTGTCAGTACCCTGGTTATGGAATTTGTAGTAAAGACCGTCTTCTGTTTGATCAAAACCGGCAAATTTATCATTCCCCGACTGACATGATACAAATATGGATCCAACTGCCATTAACATTACTGCTATTACCAAAATCGTTTTTTTCATTTCTATTTTTTTTATTAATTAATATTAGTAAATTCAACTTCATATATTATTGTTGATCGTTGTGGGATTTTTTTACCGTCTCCCAACAATCCATGACCGAGGTGCGAAGGTATAATAATTATTGCCTCATCCCCAACTCTCATATTCAATATTGCTTCTTCTAAACCTGTTTCAACACCCCCATGCCCAATCTTAAAAGTAAGTGGACCATCTTCTTCAGATGAATATATTATATCACCGGTAATAAGTTTAACATTATAAACAATAGTGGCATATTTTCCAGTTTCTGCTTTTTCTCCTGTTCCAGACTTGGTTATCTGATACTTGAGTCCTGAGCCTGTCTCTATAACAACTAAACTATGACGATTGATATAGTTTTCAATTTCTGTATTCTCGGTGTTAACCATATATCTGTTAACCTTAACTAAAGACTCTTTTTCGTTTTTTGAATTTTTAAGATTTTTTTCATCACCATACTTCGATGAAGCCTCATTATTACATCCCAAGATGAAAATGCAAATAATAAATATAGAATATGATAATTTCTTCAACGGCATTAAAGTGAAATTTTATAATTAAGTTCCTGCTCATAATCCTGAAGTACGGTCTTAAGTCTTTTTATTAACCCTTCAATGTCTTCATTTGTTTTTCCTCCCGCAGCATTTTTATGACCTCCTCCATTAAAATGTTTTCTGGCAAGATCATTCACCGAAAAATCACCCTTTGACCGAAATGATAATCTAAGTTGGTTATCTTTTTCGCTAATAAGCAATGATATATTCACCTTATCCATTGATAATGGGTAATTTACAACTCCTTCTGTATCTCCAACCTGATAATTATATTTCTTCAGATCACTTTTAGTGAGGTAAATAAGGGCAGTATGTAGTTCTTCCCACACTATCATACGTTCACTTATTGCATATCCGAGCAATCGCAATCTATTTTCAGAAAAAGTATCATATATTAGTTTGTGTATTTTTTGAGCATCAACACCCACCGATACTAATTTGGAAGTGATAATATAGGTTTCAGGACGATTACACGAAAAACTAAATGATCCTGTATCCGTAACAATACCAGTATATATGGCCTCGCCTATTTTTTTATCGATTAATTCCTCATCACCCATTTTTGTAATAAAATCGAATATTAATTCACCTGTAGAAGAAGTAACAACATCTGAGAGGCAATAATCAAAACTCTCATACTCAGGATCAATGTGATGATCGATAAGTATTTTCTTTCCGGATGTATTTTTAACAATTTCGGCTAAAGCACCAAGACGATGTAATGCATTATAATCCAACGAAAAAATGATATCTGCCTCTTTAAGTATAGTTTGTGCGTACTTTGATGACTTATCATACAGTACAATTTTGTCAGAATCGGGAAGCCAGCTATAAAAGTCCGGAAATTTATTAGGAAGGAGCATTTCAACGCTATTACCAAGTTTTAAAAGATAGTGGTACATTGCTAATGTGGATCCGATAGCATCACCATCAGGGTTTGTATGCGATGTTATTACGATCTTACTTTTTTGATTCAGTAGCTGCTTTAGCTCAAGTATTTCACTATCAGTCAACATAGTTCTTTTTTCCGTATTTTGAAAACGGATGCAAAGATAATGTAATTTTGTCTAAGCAAAAAATGTTTATCAATCCAATGAAGGAAAGATGCCAGTACTAAAATAACATCTACATATAATGATCTGGTACTAAAAATATTATTTTAATTATTCCTTTTTATTTCAAAAAATATATCGCATCTTTGCAGCCGTTTTTAAAAAATTATTATCAACTTAATTATTAATTAGTTATGCCAACAAAGATTAGATTATCACGTCATGGTAAAACTCACAAAGCGTTTTATCATATCGTAGTAGCTGATGGTCGTGCACCTAGAGATGGAAAATTTATTGAGAAGATTGGCACATATGATCCCATTTCAAACCCTGCTGAGATCGAATTAGATTTCACCAAAGCATTGGATTGGATTATGAAAGGTGCTCAGCCTACTGACACAGCAAGAGCAATATTATCCCACAAGGGAGTAATGCACAAAAGTCACCTGTTAAAAGGTGTTCAAAAAGGTGCTCTTACAGAAGTTGAAGCTGAAGCAAAATTTCAAAAATGGCTTGAAGAGAAGGAAGCAAAAATTGCTGCATCTCGATCAGGTATTGATGAAAAATTACGTACTGAGAAGAAAGCTTTATTTGACGCTGAGGTAAAAGTTAATGAAGACAGAGCAGCAGAACTTGCAAAAGTGAAAGCTGCTAAAATTGATGCTAAAGTAAAAGCTGCGCAACAAGCTGCTGCCGAAAAAGCCGCTAAAGAAGAAGCGGAAAAACCAGCTGTAGTTGCAGAAGTAGTTGAGACACCTAAAGAAGAGGTTGAAGCTCCTAAAGTAGAAGTTGAAGCTCCTAAAGTAGAAGTTGAAGCTCCTAAAGTAGAAGTTGAAACTCCTAAAGTAGAAGTTGAAACTCCTAAAGTAGAAGTTGAAACTCCTAAAGCAGAAGTTGAAGCTCCTAAAGCAGAAGTTGAAGCTCCTAAAGAAGAAGAAAAAACCAAAGAGTAGTTATACTTTAAAGGTAAATTAAAAGGCCTGTTGGGAATTTCCTGACAGGCTTTTTTTATGCTAAAGGGCAATATGAATCAATGAGTGGATTGTGATAACCTTGTGTTTGTGGATCAAGCAGTATTTCTGGCGGATTTGCTATGTTCTAAATCCCAAAACAGTAATTTGTTATTTAATTAGAATCTCGGTTCTTCGGTTTTTGGCTCTTCCTTGTTCACTTTCGTTTGTGGCTATGGGCTTTGAAGACCCCATTGCTTTATAACTTAAACGGTTAATATTAACACCTTTTACAATAAGATATTTACCAACCGATTCGGCACGCTTTTTAGAAAGTAGAATATTATACTCGGGAGTTCCAATGCTATCGGTGTGCCCTGATATTTCAATATTGTAGGTTGGATACTCATTCAATAATTCTGATAGTTTATTCAATTCAATATATGATGAAGGTAGTAATTCGTGCTTATTAAACTGAAAGAAAATATTATTCATCACCAATTTACTGCCAACTTTAAATGGCGATAACTCGAATAATTTTTTAATAGATGTTGAATCTATTGAATCCTGTAGATTTATGTTTTCCGACAAAAACAAATAGCCGGGCTTAGAGATATTAAAAGCATACTCAACTCCAGGGTAAATTACAATTAGAAATTCTCCACCTATAGAATCCGAATATGTAGTGTTAATAACTTGTGCAGTAACCAGATTAGTAATTTCAACTTTTGCTTTAACTGGTTTATTTGTTGTTTTATCTACTATTAACCCTTCAACATACATTATCCTATCGGGCATTATTTCGTTATAATTATCAAACTCGTAAATATCATAATTACCATTGCCTCCTGCCCTGTCACTACTAATCCAGCTCCTCTTTCCATCAATACTACTGAATATATTAATCTCATTACCTAAGGAGTTTGTAGGATACCCAATGTTTTTGGCTAACGACCATCTACCAAGTGCATCAGCTCTTGAAACAAACAAGTCATATCCACCAAGCCCAGGATGCCCTTTGGAAGCAAAAAAAAGTGTATTCCCATCAGCATGAAGAAAAGGAGCCATTTCATCCTTTGATGTATTGATGCTATCGCCTAAATTAACAGGAGGACTCCAGGTATTATCTTTAAGCTTGATCGACATCCAGATATCTGAGCCACCTTTTCCACCAGCTCGTTTTGAAGCAAAGAATAATTTTTTGCTGTCGGAAGATATTATGGGTTGTGACTCCCAAGTAGACGTATTAATGCTATTTCCAATATTTGTTGGCTCTAACCAGATACTCCCTGCACTTTTTGAAAAATATAAATCGCAACCACCCTGACTACCCGGCCAATAGCAACCTGTAAAGAACATAGTTCGTCCGTCAGTGCTGAAGTTTATTGTTCCCATATTCAGTCTTTCATCTTTCCATCCCAGATTAACAACTTTAGGTTTACTCCATGATGAATCGATATAATCGGAATAATAAAGTTCTTCTACATATTTTGCATTAGAGAACCCGGATTGCTTAGTACGCTTTGTTAACATCAGTAAGTCAAAATCTGTATTTACATAATTAATATATTCATCATTTGATGTGTTTATGGCACTCCCAATATTTTGAGGATTGGTTAAAACCGGATTAGCAACTAGCTTTCGCGCTGTATCTGCAAACATCAATTTGTCTGTGGCTAATACTCTTAACTCTTCAGATATAGAATTTAATTTAAGTAATTTATTGTACGTAACGCTTGAATTTTCATAGTCTCCCAAGTCGTAATATATGTTGGCTAAAAAGTAATAAACAGGCGGGAAAAATTCAGAATCGATTGCTAATGCCGAATTATATGCATCGATTGCTTTATCAAATCTTTTTAAATCAGAATATATATCTCCCAATAATAACCATGCTTCAATAAAATCACGATCATAATCCAAAGATTTTTCAAGACTTGTAATAGCACCATTGTAGTTTTTACTTGTATAGTGTGAAGCCCCTATATTATAAGCCTTAACAGCCTTTTTACTTTTTGATGAAAACTGGTACTCTTGAGCGTAAGAATTAATTATTGAGATTAAGAGAATAATCACAAAAAAGTGTCTAATACTCAAAGATAATATTATTGATTTACTGATAATTAGAAGGTTTTTTAAAATGTGTGTCATTTTCCCATTTCTCTGAAAGCGAACAATATTATATTCATATCTTTCCAAAGATTATAGTCTCTTGCATAAAGCAAGTTTAATTGAGTGATAGGTTCATCATCATAGTTATTAAACTTGATTGAATCCATTGGATTAAGTACTCCTGCTCTAATTTTGGGTAATTGATTTAATTGATATTCAATGGGATAATATCCTACCCAGCTTTTAGATCCCCACAATACTTTGAAAATATTTTTAACAAAGCCCGATGGCCGCTTTTGAAATATTATCAAAATTGGTAAGAGTGAAAGTAAAACTAAACTTAAAAACATGTCGAATAATCGTTTATTTCTTCTATTGGCAATTTTATCAACTGCATTAATATCAACAGTATACAAGTCGCCACGTGTGTGTATAGAATTACTACCAATAATCGAAAGGCTATCTTCAGGAGCAATCTTATAATCAACCTGTGCCACTTGCCACTCGGTCATTTTATCAATGATATGTTGATGTGTAATACTTTTAGAACAAAATATTACTTCATCAATATCATAAATTCTAATTATATCGACCACCTGCGAAAAAGCACCAATAAAATTACTATCACTATCTAGCTTGTCACTACTATTTACAAGACCTACAAATTCGGGCTTGATATATGATTTTTGTAGTAGCCCTTCAACCCGCCTGGCTTCTTCCGAATCCCCAATTACGATGAACCGTTTATTTGCATTATCAACAATTTGAATCCAGCTAACTCTAAATAAGTGTAAAATAAACCTTATTGTAGGTAATATAATAATCCCCCACAATGTGGCTAACAATATTAAGGCTCTTGAAAATCTCAAACTTTCAGGAAGTAAAGCATATAAAACAAGTATAAATATTGTTCCTGCTGTCAGTCCGGATATAGATTTCTTAATCCTAATTGGGTGATCGTAACCCCCTGCTAAATAAATTGATATAAGCCATATTACAACATAAGAGGGAATTATATAATATATTAACTCAATTGGGTAATTACCTCCTTCCGTATATATCTGGGTTCGCCCCCATAATTCCTTAATCAAAATTGTTCCAAGGAACAAAGCTACTCCATCCAAAATTGATAGTATTAATTTATCCCAAAGTCGGGTTAACAAAGCAATAAAGGCTCTGAAGTAAATGGCAATGTTTATAAGGAAAGTAAAGAGTTTAGCATTTTTTTGTGTGAAATGCTTTTTGGCAAATATTACCATCGCATTATAAAATACCAATACATAATTTACACTTCCTTTTTTAGTGCTCTCGCCCTTATAATGAATTATTCTGGTTTCGGGGAAATAGTAATTTGAGTAACCAGCTTTTATAATACGGTAGCTCAAATCAATATCTTCACCATACATAAAAAACGATTCGTCGAGCAAGCCAACTTTATCCAATGCTTTCTTTCTAAGCAACATAAATGCACCAGGAAGTATTTCTATTTTATGTATACTATCTTTATCAAGATGTCCTAAGTGGTATCGCGCAAAGCGTTTACTATGAGGAAACAGGCTACTAATCCCAAACATTTTATAAAAAGCCGTGGTTGGTGTTGGTAGTCCGCGTTTCGATTCAGGCAAAAAATTACCAGATCCGTCAAGCATTTTAACGCCAAGTGCACCTGCGTCAGGGTGCGAGTCCATAAATTTAATTACCTTTTCAAAGGTATCATGTTCAACAACAGTATCAGGATTTAGCAGAAGAATATATTCTCCTTTGGATTCAACTATTGCCTGATTGTTGGCAACAGAAAAACCAACATTTTTTTTGTTAGCAATTAATTTTACTTCAGGATATTTTTTCTGAACCATCAGGTTCGAGCCATCAATTGAATCATTATCCACTACAAAAATCTCACCATCAATACCTTGTAACGCTTTCCGTACTGAGCTAAGGCATTGATCGAGAAAATATTCTACGTTGTAATTAACTATTACTACCGATAACTTCATATCTGGACTCAAAAAAATTCATGCAAATATACATCAGACATTATTAATATGTAAATCTGATGTTGAGTATGCCAAATAAACTATTAAATTTATAAACTTTAATGTTGAAACGAAAAGAATTGAATTTTGTTACTTTTTGAATTAGTGAATAATTATGAAATAAATCGAAATTAGAGCAATCTCATGCAACCAAATCACCGATAAAATATACTTTAATAACAAATATATTAAGCATTATAAACCATCAAACTAAACATATTCGGAAAGAAAAGGAACATGAACTTGTAGAAGGTTGTTTAAATAATGACCGTAAGGCTCAAAAGGAACTTTACGAAAGCTATTGCAATGCCATGTATTCATCAGCTTATAGAATATTAAACAACAAAGAATTAGCTGAGATCGATGATACTAATCCAAATTATGAGGGAATTAACTTTTTAGTGAAGGAAGATGAAATTGTGCTTGGTATTGATGAAGATTTGCCGGAAAGTGTAAGCTTTTTAAGCGAGGTATTCCCGAACCCTGTTTTAGTTAATGCAAATATTGAAATTGCACTTACAAAAGGTGAGATTGTAACAATTAAACTATATGATATAACAGGAAAAGTAATTGAATAACGTATTCAACAACTTAATCCAGGACTTAATAGACTTGTTATCAATACATCAGAATTAGTCCAGGGAATTATATTTCTAAACATTGAATTTAGAGATAAGGCTAGCATTAATAAAAAGTTTATCGTGTATTAGTATGTATGAAAATTAGTTAATTATCATTAAGAGATCAGGTAAGAGTCCGGCAATGTACCGGTCTCTTATTTGTTTATACCTACAATAATATCTTATCTAAAAATTAGTTAGTTACTTCATATGATTCATAATTAACAATCAAAACTTGGTTGCATATTTGTGTTATTTAACTTCCATTTTTGATAAGGTTTAATTCTTAATTTTGCACCTAATGATAAAGAATATCCTAGGCACAACAAGTACCAGAATACTTAATGCTATACTTAATCTGGCAATATTAGTTATCCTTACCAGAGAGCTTGGTAGTGAGGGATTTGGTGTAATTGTAATTATATTAATTGCCATCACAATTATTCAATTGTTGGTTGATCTTATTGCAGGTAGTGCAATAATTTATTTTAGTTCCCGTACAGATTTAATTAAACTTATAATTCCCTCATATATTTGGATTGCCATAGTGATAGGATTAGCGTGGATCATATTTCTGTCATTAAAAATATTTTTTATCGACATCTACTATCTTATCATCCCTCCTACTTATGAATTCGATATTCTTGCGCTTTCACTTTTAAATGCTTTGATGCTTACCAATTACAATTTATTACTTGGCAGAAAGCGAATCGGAATATACAATGTAATTTTTACTATACAGATATTAACTCTCTTTCTTACATTAATATACAGAATGTATATCATAAAGGAAGTATCGATAGATGCTTGGGTATATTCTGTATATTGTGCTTATGGCATTGGCTTCATACTAAGCTTTATAGTAGTTATTAGTAAAATTGGAAGTTTGAAATTACAAGGTACTTTAAAAGTGATTAAACAGGTGTTTTACTATGGCTTAGTAACTCAATTAGCTAATATTCTTCATATAGCAAATAAGCGAATAAGTGTCTATTTTTTGAAGGCCTTTACAGGACTATCTTCTGTTGGAGTTTATGGAGCCGGCATTCAACTAACTGAGGGTTTAAGACTTATCGGACAAAGTATATCACTGGTTCAGTTTACTGAGATTTCAAATTCCAATGATAAAAAATTTGCAGTAAGTATCACCATTAAGCTCATGAAGTTTTCGGTATTACTAACATCCTTCGCAGTATTAATACTACTAATAATACCAACAAGTGTTTACTCCCTAATATTTGGTTCAGATTTTAATGATCTAAAATATGTAATTATAGCTTTAAGCCCTGGTGTAATAGCCCTTTCTTCAAATACTATTTTTAGTCATTACTTCAGTGGACTTGGCAGACCTTCAATTAGTTTGTTGGCAAATGGTATTGGGTTTGTAGTAACGCTCGCTTTTGCAATACTTCTAATCCCATTTTTTGGATTTATTGGTGCAGCAGCAACGGCGTCGGCAAGTTACATTTCTAGTGTTATATACCAATATGTTATTTTCAAAAAAGAGACCGGAACAAAGCTAGAACAATGGTTACCTGTAAAAAACGATTTTATTGACTTCTTTAAAATACTTAACAATTTGAAGAGGGTAAAATAGTTTAAACTAGAATATATTACCTATTACTCTCATGATAAAATTAACTAAAAACACAAAAGGAATTCTCTTAGCTTTATCAGCAGCTCTGGCAGTAAGTAATGTATATATTTTTAGTAAGGCTGCACTAAACGAGGTTCATCTGGCTCAATTTGGGTTTTATTGGTTTGGACTTGGGATAATATGGAATCTAGCATATATATTCGCATCTGGCAAATATCGGAAGTTTTCTGCTATAACTGCTAAATCGTTTAAAGCATTATTTGTTATTGCCGTATTGGAAATGGTAGGTACATTGTTCTTCTTTCTGTCAATCAAAACACTATCAAATCCGGCAGTAGTCTCTTTTATCGCAAATATTAATCCATTATTTGTAACAGCAATGGGCATAATTCTATTGAAAGAAAGGTTCAATTTCATTGAATTTTTTGGAATGGGGATACTTCTTATTGGTACAATTATTATTTCATTAAAAGGATCAGATAATATCGATACTATTTTTATTCCAGGAGTCCAATATATACTACTATCCGGATTTATCTTCAGTATTGCAACTATACTTGCTAAACGGCAAATATTATATGTCGATGCATCGTTCCTTGCTTTATCAAGAATACTGCTTCTATTTATCTTTTCGTTTGTTACATTGCAGGTACTGGAACTATCATTATTCATCCCGTTACCCGCTTTCAAGAATATTGCAATTGGTTCCATCCTAGGGCCATTCCTTACAGCAACACTTGGGTATTTAGCACTTAATTATATCGAAGTTTCAAAAGCTTCCATGGTAAGAAGTATAAGAAGTTTGTTTGTACTCATTGGTGCCTACATTTACTTTGGATCCTTACCCGGATTGTGGCAAATTATTGGTGGATTATTTACAATTATAGGGGTAATTTTAATATCTTTGGGAAAGCTAAAACTTAAAAAAAGTTCTTAATAATTGGAGCTGATAAAAAAGATTTACAATTAATATATTGATAATCTGAAGTATATGTTCTTATTAGGTAATTTGATACTTAATTGGCGCTTTTGTTTCAAAAAAAGAAATATTTTTGAAATTCATTTTTTGAAATAATTAACATAATTTTAACAGGAAATATTTCAAATAAATAATATCAGCTATTTGATAATCTTTACGCCATGATAATAAACAATATTGTTCGCAATAACTCTTTGTTAATCAAAGGGTTTTTTGTCAGTGGATTTCTTTCTCTTTTCATGTTACTTTCCAGTTTCGGCTACACACAAACCACCGAGGATGAGAAAAATTTCCAAGTATGTAAGGCTTGCCATACCATTGGTGGTGGTAAATTAGTGGGACCAGACCTCAAGGGAGTGTCAGAAAAATATGATGAAGCTTGGTTAATTGAATTTATTCAAAACTCACAAGGCATGGTTCAGGCTGGTGATGAGAGAGCCGTTAAAGTTTTTAACGAAAACAATAAAATACCAATGCCTCCTAACGCCTTAACCGATGATCAGGTTAAGGGGGTATTATTATATATTGCAAATGGTGGCAAACTAGATGGTGGAGAAGATACTACTAGTATAGATACTCAGGATAATGAAGATGTTGAACTGCAAGTTGCTGAAGAAACTACCCAGTTAATTGCTGAAATGAAGAGAGATGGTAAGCGTAATATGAGTTATGTTTTCATTATTCTGATCATACTGTTTGTGATTAGCTTATTTGATTTAGTAGTTGTTAAAGTCGTTAAAGCTAAGTGGATTCACTACATAATAATGTTGACTTCAGTTATTATTATTGGCGAAATAGTTTTTGTTGAAGCAACAAGTCTGGGACGGCAACAGTATTACCAACCTGATCAACCGGTATGGTTTTCACACAAGGTACACGCCGATCAGAATCAAATAGATTGTAAATATTGTCACTTTACTGCTGATAAAAGTATGCATGCCGGAATTCCTCCTGTTGAAACATGCATGAACTGTCATGCTCAGATAAAGCAAGGTAAGAAAACCGGAACTAAAGAAATAGATAAAATATACTCAGCATTTGAAAACAATGAACCCATTGAATGGGTTAAGGTTTATAATTTACCTGATCATGTTTATTTTAATCATGCTCAACATGTTAATGTAGGTAAACTTGATTGTGCTCAATGTCATGGCGAAGTTGAGAAAATGGATCAAATTATCCAGATCCCAGATTTAAGTATGGGTTGGTGTATTGAATGTCATAGGACTGAATCGGTTCAGTTTGCAACCAATAAATTCTACGAACAATACACCAAGCTTCACGAGAAGTTCAAAAATGGTGAAATGCCAAACGTAACCGTTCAGAATATCGGCGGCGACGAATGTGCTAAATGTCATTACTAAAATTATTGAATTTAATTCCATTTAATATATACCATGGAAAAATTATATTGGCAAAGTATAGAAGATTACAAGGAACAGAAATTTAATTCTGTACTTGATAAAAAGGATGCTATCCCAGAATTTTCAATCGAAGGCTTAGATGAATCAGAAGTAAAAGGAAAATCGAGTAGAAGAGATTTCCTTAAATTGCTTGGCTTTTCTGTGAGTGCTGTTGCACTTGTTTCGAGTTGCCAGATGCCTGTACGAAAGGCGATCCCGTTATTAAACCAACCCGAAGATCTAATCCCCGGTGTTGCAAATTACTATGCATCTACTTTTTTTGATGGTAGTGATTATTGTAGCATACTTGTAAAAACACGCGAAAGTCGTCCAATCAAAATTGAAGGTAACGATATGTCGCCCATTACAAAGGGTGGAACTAATGCCAGGGTTCAGGCTTCAGTCCTTAATTTATATGATGATTCACGACTTAAAGAGCCAACAATAGGAGGCAATAATTCATCCTGGGATGACATTGACAAGGAAATTACCGAACGATTAACAACCCTTAATCAATCGGGAAAGAAAGTTGTAATTCTTACATCTACCATTATCAGCCCTTCATCAAAATCACTGATTGAAGAGTTTATATCAACCTTCCCTAATGTTGAGTGGGTATCCTATGATCCAGTTAGTTTTGCTGCAATGAGGAAAGCCAATGAGCTTAATTTCGGAATCGCAGCAATCCCATCCTACTCTTTCGATAAAGCAAAAGTTATCGCCGGCTTCAATGCCGACTATTTAGGTACCTGGCTAATGCCGGTTGCATTTTCAAAACAATATTCTGTAACTCGAAAAGTAACTCAGGATAATCCAACAATGTCACGAAGTTATCAGTTTGAAAGCAATATGTCGTTAACAGGAGCTAATGCTGATTACAGAACCGGTATTCGACCTTCCGAAGAAGCATCAGTCCTATTAAATCTATATAACGAAATTGCCAAATCTACCGGAATGTCGGTATATAATGCACCAACAACAGATGTAGATATTAGTAAAGTGGCAGCCGATCTATTGACAAATAAAGGAAATTCTCTTGTTGTATCTGGTACGAACGACTTAAATATTCAACTAATAGTTAATGCAATTAACAATGCCCTAGGTAATTATGAAAGCACAGTTGATATTGGTACTCCCATTTATCTCCGACAAGGGAATGATGAGGCAATGGCCAATCTTGTTAAAGAAATGAATGCAGGATTAGTTGGTGGTATAATTATAAATAATGTGAATCCTGTTTACGATTATAGTAAATCAAAGGATTTTACTGAAGGTTTAAAAAAGGTTGACACCAGAATATCAACTGCTGATACAATGGACGAAACTGCTCTTGAATGCGAATTTGTTTGTCCTGACCATAATTTCCTTGAATCATGGAATGATGCAGAACCTGTTGCGGGATATTATAGTATTACACAGCCAACAATTCAACCCATTTTCAACACACGTCAATTTCAAAACAGTTTGTTGAAATGGATGGGTAGCAGCAATGATTTTGAAACATACATGGAATCTACTTGGAAGTCCATCCTTACAGATGTTACAAATTTCAATCAATCATGGAATAAGGTTAAGCATGATGGTATTTATCGTATTGAAAATGAAACAGCTGAAAGGCCCGAATTTATTTCTCAAAGCCTGAGAGCTAAAAAAGGAAATACGGAAGGTATCGAGTTGGTTCTTTATGAAAAAATTGGGATGGGAATTGGGAAATATGCCAATAACCCATGGTTACAAGAACTGCCCGATCCAATTTCTACAGCAACATGGGATAATTACCTATGTGTTTCTCCTGCTTATGCAAAAGAAAACAATCTGAAACTAGAAGATGTTGTTAGTATTAACGGTATTGAGGTTCCTATTCTGGTTCAACCCGGACAACCCATTGGAACAGTTGCAATTGCACGAGGTTATGGACGATTTGCAGCTGGTAAAGCAGGCAATAATGTTGGAGTAAATGCACAGCAATTAGTTTCAGATTCAGTTGTTGAAATAAAAAAAGTTGCAGGAAAAACCTTCCCACTTGCTCTTACTCAAATGCACCACGACATGGAGGAACGCCCAATTGTTCGTGAAACCACACTTGCCGAATTTATAAAGAATCCTGCTTCAGGAAATGAGTTACATGCTTATGATGAGAAGCATAATGTAACCTTATATAATAAGATAAAATACGATGGTCTTCACTGGGGAATGTCGATCGACCTTTCCAGTTGTACAGGCTGTGGTAATTGCGTAATTGCATGTCAGGCTGAGAATAATGTTGCAGTTATTGGTAAAGAGCAGGTTAAAAATCGGAGAATTATGCATTGGATGCGTATCGACCGTTATTACTCAAGAGATGAAGCTAATCCTGAAGTATTCCATATGCCGGTTATGTGTCAGCATTGCGATAATGCACCATGTGAAAATGTTTGCCCTGTTGCTGCAACAAATCACAGTACAGAGGGGTTAAACCAGATGGCTTACAATCGCTGTATTGGTACAAGATACTGCATTAATAACTGCCCATATAAAGTTAGACGTTTCAACTGGTTTGAATTTACCAACAATAATAACTTCGACTACAATATGAATAGTGACTTGGGTAAGATGGTTCTTAACCCCGATGTTATTGTGCGTCAGCGAGGTGTTGTTGAAAAATGTTCAATGTGTGTTCAGCGTATTCAGGAAGGTAAATTGACCGCAAAAATGGAAAACAGAGAACTTCGTGAGGGTGATATTCGTATGTCATGTGAGCAATCATGCCCCACCAATGCAATTCAATTTGGCAACTTACTAAACGAAGATAGTATTGTTAATAAGGAAACTAAAAATCCGCGCATGTATCATTTGCTTGAAGGATTACACACATTACCATCAACAAGTTATCTAACAAGAGTTAGGAATAACGAAGCTTAATTAAAATTTGAAATGATTAAAATCTGAGAAGATGTATAATACCAGAGTCAGAGGAATCTTAATTAAAGGAGACAAAACCTATAGTCAGGTTACCCGTGATGTATTAAGGCCGATGGATGCCCCCATGCCAAAGTGGTGGTATATAACGGCATTTATAGCTATTTCGGCAATGATTTGGGGTGTTTGGGGATTTTATAATACCATCACAACTGGAATAGGTACCTGGGGACTGAATAACAACGTCGCCTGGGGTTGGGCCATTATTAATTTTGTATGGTGGATTGGGATTGGACATGCCGGAACTGCGTTTTCAATATTTCTCCTCATCCTGAGACAAAAATGGAGAACCTCCATTAACCGAGCTGCCGAAGCAATGACAATTTTCGCTGTAATGGCTGCCGGATTATTCCCCCTTATTCACATGGGAAGAATTTGGGATGGTTTTTTCATTTTTCCTTACTGGAATACCCGTGGCCCACTGTGGGATAACTTCAACTCTCCCCTATTTTGGGATGTTGTAGCCATCAGCACATACTTCACAGCATCATTTGTTTTCTGGTACATAGGTATGATTCCTGATTTTGCAACTATCCGCGAAACAACGGTTTCTAAGATTAAGAAAAAGATATACGGAGCCATGAGTTTTGGATGGCTTGGAAATGCACGTAGCTGGTTACGTTTCGAAACAGCAGCCTTACTTTTAGGAGGATTAGCTGCACCATTAGTTGTTTCTGTACACTCTATTGTATCGATGGACTTTGCTGTTTCGGTAGTACCCGGATGGCATACAACAATCTTTCCTCCATACTTCGTAATCGGTGCTATCTTTTCAGGATTTGGAATGGTATTAACACTGATGATTGTTCTTAGAAAACTATATAAGTTTAATGATTACGTAACCGATGGTCACTTAGATGCAATTACACGAATACTTACATTTATCTCATTAATAATGGGATCGGCCTATTTAATAGAGTTATTTACAGCATGGTATTCTGGTAACGAATATGAATTATTTACCTTCATGAAAAATAGGGTTACAGGTGAATATACTTTTGCATATTGGTCGATGTTAACTTGTAATGCGATTATTCCACAGTTTTTCTGGTTCAAAAAAGTAAGAAAGAATATCACTCTTGTTTTTATAATTTCCATTTTTATAAATATTGGAATGTGGTTTGAACGTTACGTAATTGTAGTTACCTCATTATCAAGAGATTTTTTACCTGCAACATGGGCAACATACTCACCAACATGGACTGAGCTAGCTGTATTTAGTGGTACTATTGGACTATTTGTTATGGGTGTAATTGCTTTCTTCCGTTGGATACCTACAATTGCAATAAGCGAGGTTAAGAGTGTATTAAAAGAAACAACAACATTAAAATCATTTACCGATGAAGACTAATATACTGGGAGTTTATGATGATGAGCATGATGTTTTGCATGCTGTTGATAAGTTACAGGAAGGTGGTATTGTAGTAGCTGATGTATTTTCACCATTTCCACTTCATGGCATTTGGGATAAGCTAAAACAAACTACATATCTTCCATATGCTACTTTTGCCTATGGACTGGTGGGTGGTATTGCAACTTTTGCATTATTATATTGGACATCTGTAATTAATTACCCTCTAAAATTTGGAGGCAAACCTCTTAACACTCTGTCGTTTATAATTATTATGTTCGTGTTAACAATCCTTATTGGAACAGTATTTACAGCACTTACATTTTTCGTGCGTCAGAAACTTTATCCTGGCAAACAGGTAGTTATGCCTGATGTTCGTACTGTTGATGACAAGTTTGTTATTGTTATTGAGAAATCGGCCGATATGGATGATGCAGAGTTAAAGAAAATTAAGTCTCTACTAATGGAAACAGGTGCTGTTGAAGTTAATGAGTCGAATGTTGAATATGAAGGATAAAAATTATAGACTGATGAAATACACAAAATATTTATCATTAATTGTTCTTTTCATTGTTGTAATGACTTCATGCAACAAGGATAAAAACAATCCGGGATACGATTACATGGGCGATCATGATATGTACTATACCAAATATTATAAAGCATATTCACCAAACCCTGTGTTTAAAGATAGTATGACTAACCAATTGCCGGTTAAGGGTGCTGTATCGAGAGGTAATATGCCATTTCCTTATGCAACTGCTGGTATTGGTGATAGAGCCGTTAATCAAACCCTTGCGGGGATGCAGTTAACGAATCCAATTGCATACAACGAAGAAACTGTAGCGCGAGGAAAAGAACTTTTCAATGTATATTGCAAGGTTTGCCATGGTGAAACGGCAAAGGGAGATGGACATTTATACACTAGCGGGTTATTTCCAGCAAAACCAACCTCATTAGTTGATACTTATGTTCAAAATAAGCCCGATGGTGAGATATACTATGTAATAACCGCAGGATCGATCTCAGGGCTTATGGGACCACATGGGACTCAAGTTTCGCCTGACGATAGATGGATGGTAATTAATTATCTGAGATCATTAACAAAATAAATTTGAGCCACAGATTAACAGATTTTATATTATCTGTTGAACTTTAGGTAAAATAAAAAGTTAAAATTTTAATCTATGAATAAGCTACAAATCAGAATGAAAAGTATTTTTCTCATCTGTGAATCTGTGGCTAATTATTAAGGTTTATTAAAACTAATCTAAAATGGATAAAAAGGTACAGCTCAGCGGAAAATTCAAAATTGCCATGATTGTATTGATTGTGGTTGGGCTTATTTCAGTTGCCATCGGATTTATTACCGAAGACGGAGAAAGAGCATGGGCAAACTTATTGCTCAATAACTATTATTTTCTATCAATAGCATTGGGAGCAACGTTTTGGCTTGCAATACAGGCTGTAACGCAGTCGGGATGGTCCATAGCATATATTCGCGTACCTCAGGCAATGAGCAACTATTTCATTGTATCGATGGTGCTGTTTGCCATTATGTTTTTAGGCGTTCACGATCTTTATCATTGGAGTCATGCCGATGTTGTAGCTGCAGATCCTATTCTACAGCACAAAGCACCGTATTTAAATGTTCCATTTTTTACAATCAGATATGTTGTATTTTTTGCTTTGTGGATATTGCTTGCATTAAGAATTAAAAAGCTTTCATTACAAGAAGATAAAATTGGTGGGTTAGATTTTTTCAATAAAATTGAAATGACATCGAAAATATTCATCTTTGTATTTGCGGTTTCATTTTCATTGTTTACCATCGACTGGCTTATGTCGCTTGATGCTCATTGGTACAGTACAATATATGTGGTTAAAAAGTTTATCATGGCATTCTTTCATGGTGCATCAGTAATTACAGCAATTGTTATTATAATGTATAAATTGGGCTATTTCCCCATGCTTACCAAAAAGCATTTACATGATTTCTCAAGATACATTTGGGCATTGAGTTTAATTTGGGGTTATATGTGGCTATCACAATATTTGCTTATTTGGTATGCCAACATTCCTGAAGAGACAGTATACTACATTCCACGCGAAATGGGTGAATATAAATCATTGTTTTACACCGAATTACTTATGAACTGGACATTCCCATTCTTCTTTTTAATGTGGAACAGAATTGCAAAAAGTGCAAACTGGTTGCTATTTACGGTTGCTGTTCTAATCGTTGGACAATGGGTGGAATTATATATGTCGATTATGCCGGGCACCATTCACACCCACGGAATTGGAATAATTGAAATTGGAACGTTTATTGGATCTCTGGGGCTATTTGCTCTTGTTGTTGGAATATCCTTATCAAAAATACCCATCATTCCGCAAAAACATCCTTACTTAAGCGAAAGTACAACTGAAGAACATTAATCATTGTTATATAATTAAGTGTCAACCTCCTGATTGTACCTTTCAGGAGGTTTTTTTATATTTACCAAACAGTATTTGTCATTCTGAGCGAAGCGAAGAATCTCAACAGAGACTTAATTAATTAAAGAGATTCTTCGCTTCGCTCAGAATGACAACGAGTTTAAACATATAATTCATTAATTGAAAGCCAACAAATATAACTACTCCATATTTGAAATCCTCCAGTATATTAGTTTCGACATAGTACTCGGAACTCTGGCCATGGGATACATGGCAACAAGAGTTCTCAATGTAGTTGCTAACCCAATGTGGTGGGTAATTCTTCCAATGGCGGTATGGGTAGTTTATTCACTTGATCATATAATTGATAGTCTTAAAAACAAAGAAAATGCCGTAATTAATAGACATAAATTTCATTACGATCACAGAAAAACAATAATACTATTTGTAATATTAATTGGTGTTATCACTTTGTTTTTTAGCTTGTTATACTTAGAAACAAGAGTACTTATGTTTGGATTTATTATATCAATATTTATCGGTATATATTTTACAATATTATACTTTTTCAGAAAGATAAAACTTGCATTGCTACAAAAAGAATTATTCATTGCCATTGTATATACTGTAGGTATTTTTATGGCACCTCTGTATTGGTACGGTTCACTTCCCTCCTTCCCAGTAGTTTTAATCATTCTCAATATATTTTTATTAGCATGGTTTGAAGGTATTATGATATCATGGTTTGATTTTGATTATGACATTAAAGACGGACACACTTCCTTTACAGTGATTGCTGGAAAAAAATTCACACGCAGATTTCTTATAATTGGGCATATGTTAGTTGAGATATTCATAATAATAGCTTTGATAATAAATCCTGTTTCAATTATTTTTTGGGCTTTAATGATCACATTTTTCATGAACGTAATATTAGGCCTCATTATCATATTACCTGCAAGTTTTGTCAGAAATAACTATTACAGATTAATTGGGGAGACAGTTTTTTGGCTACCTGCTTTGGTTGTTTTTGCATAACCTTACGTGTCATTTCAAGCTTCCCTGTCATTTCGAGGTATACGGAACGCAGTGAAGTGACGAGAAATCCCCTGAACCCGAAGCCCACTGTCATTTCGAGACCCAACACCCCCGGAAAAAGGGGCGCACATAGTAATATAACAAATCAGAAACTCACTACCTTTGGCTTGCTTTACACAGTTTGACTGTTCATTCTATAAGTGCTTTAAACCTTCTTTCTAGTATGGTTTCAAAAGATTGAGCCACATTATCGTAATAATAATACATTTTGTAAAAACTGCGACAGTATTTGGGTATAGAGTTTAATATATACAACGTCTGTTTTTTGATCAGTTTAGTATGACGACGAAATAAAAATTTTCAAACTCAAAATAATTGATTTATTTTTGTGCTATTGACCAATACTATCCGATCATGAAAAACTTTTATAGATTCATTTTTATTATCACTACAACTATTCTATTAATCCCCACGTCATGTAATTTTCATTGCGTTGATCCTGAAGGTCCAATAATTACTGATAACCGAATAATGAAAAGTTTTGTTGGTATTAACATATCTATTCCTGCAAATGTTAAGTTAATTATTGGAGAGGAGCCAGGCATAACTATTACTGCCCCCGAATCATATGTAGATGCAATTACAACATCAATTACCAATGACAAATTAATAATTGTTGGTGATGTTTGTAAAGCAGATAATAATGACATTAAAATTGAAATTACCACAACCGAAATTGAGTTTATTAAAGTTTCTGGTAGTGCGAACTTATTTTCAGACTCACCATTAAAATCCAAAGATCTTGAACTGAAAGTTAATGGTTCAGGGAGTATTTCTTTGAGTGTTTTTACAAATGAAATTGATGGTGATATTAATGGATCAGGAAATATAATACTAAACGGAACATGCCAGAATATTGATGTTAACATAAATGGTTCTGGCGATTTTAAAAGCATGGGTCTCAAATCATTTAAAGCTAAGGTGAAAATTAATGGTTCAGGAAAGGCAAGCGTTGTTGCTCATAATAAGTTACACGCAACAGTTCATGGAAGTGGCGAAATAAGCTACTCCGGGAATCCTGAGATAAGTATTCACATATCTGGAAGTGGAGAGGTTAATAAGGTAAACTAGAGAATAAATTGGTATCCTTATTTTCGTTGTTGTTATGTCTGCATTATTGTCGATAAACTTCACACATCACCCCATTACTACATTACTTCATAATTAAAATTCCACATTTTTATTTTTTTTCGATCAATAACACTATATTTTTACTACTAACTTGCACTAACAATAAAGATTGTGATATTTGTAAAAGTTTATATGCATAATTAGTTATTGGGGTAATAAAAATATCCCTTCATCGTTTAATAGAAGAAATAAACATACATTAAGTGAAAAAATCAACAATACTAGTAGCTAGTTTTCTAATAATATTGTCAAATTACAGTTTTGCACAAATCGGGGGATCCACTGGTTATCAATTTCTTGAGCAACCTATTTCTGCTCGTATAGCTGCACTTGGCGGAAATGTAGCCTCAATTAACGATAATGATGTTAATATTGGCTTTGTAAACCCGTCCCTTATCAACCCAGGCATGGATAACAGCATGGCTCTCAACTATATTAACTTCTTTACAGGAACAAATTATAGTAGTATTCAATATGCCAATACCTTTAGTAAGGCAGGAAGCTTTATGGGTACTTTACAGTATATGGATTATGGTAAGATTGACTATGCTGATGAAAACGGAAATTTAGGAGGAACATTTGGAGCTTACGATATGGCCATTACCATTGGATGGGGCCGACAACTTGACTCTTCCTTTTCAATTGGAGCTGCTGCAAAATTGATATATTCATCTTATGAAACATATCATTCATTTGGAATGGCTGTTGATGTTGCCGGTACTTATCAAACCAAATCAGGCATTACGATGTCGCTGGTAGCACGTAATTTGGGAATGCAATTAACACCATACTACTCAGGAGCTAGCAGAGATCCATTGCCATTTGATTTACAGTATGCAATTTCAAAACGCTTAGATCATGTCCCATTCAGGTTTTCAATAATTTATGATCATATTGAGAAATGGGATTTAACTTATAGCGATCCGGCTAACCCTTCAAACGGATTCGACCCAATTACCGGAGAACCAAAGTATAAAACTGGTTTTGCAAAATTTGGAGATCAGTTTATGAGGCATATAATAATTGGATCTGAGTTATATATTGGAAAAAATTTAACACTCCGTGGTGGGTACAACTATCGCCGTCGTCAGGAGATGAAAGTTGATGACAGAATGGCTATGGTTGGCTTTAGCTGGGGATTTGGAGTACGTATATATAAATTCAGAATCAACTATTCCAGAGTAACTTATAGCCTTGCAGGTTCACCTAATTACTTTACCATAGCTTTCGATTTGGCTTCATTTATGAAGCATTAACGATCTCAATAGGTTTTCTAGCTTACGCTGGATACTAAAAGATTAAGTTATAAACATAAACTAGCAATCTTCCCAATAAAACTCATTTTTTAAACACTTCCAATTACCTTATTGATTTTTCATAAATATTAATTATTTTAGCTTCATTAATCAATGATACTAGCATATGAAAAAGTTTGTACTATTAATTTCGGGATTGTTTCTTTTTATTGTGGTGTTTTCTCAAGATTATCTGGCACTCGCCAGAAAAGATAAAGAATGGGGATGCATAAAACCTGATGGTTCCTGGGCCATTAATCCACAATTTGAGCACATTAATGATTTTAGTGAAGGGTTAGCTGCGGTTCGAAATGGCGGTGAATGGGGTTATGTAGATTCAAAGGGATCGTACTTGGTTAACCCACAATTTAATGCTGCTGAAAATTTTAGTGGTGGTCTTGCTGCCGTTAAAAAGGATAAAGAATGGGGTTATATTAACAACACTGGAAGTTGGATTATCAATCCACAATTTGAGAAAGCAGAATCTTTTAATGGAAACCTTGCTGCAGTAAATTCTGGTGGTGAATGGGGATTTGTTGATAAGAAAGGATCTTACATAATTAATCCGCAATTTAATAAAGTTATGGATTTCTCTGAAGGATTGGCCTGCGCTTTAAAAGATAAACAATGGGGATATATTGATGAAAGAGGTAATTGGGTTATAAACCCCCAATTCGACAATGCCCTTAGTTTTGATGATGGATTGGCTCGAGTAAAAAAGGGTGGTGAATGGGGTGTAATAGATAGTAAAGGTTCGTACGTTATTAACCCTCAATTTGATAAAATACTCGAGTTTAGCAATTCATTGGCTGCAGTTAAAAAAGGAAAAGAATGGGGCTTTGTAGATAAAAAAGGCAATTATATAATTAATCCGCAATTTTTAAACGCACATTCATTTATAGATGGTTTAGCTGCAGTTAAAAAAGGAAAAGAATGGGGCTTTATAAATAGTAAAGGAAAATATTTTGTTAACCCACAATTTGTTGATGTAGACGATTTTTACGAAGGTTTGGCTGCTGTTAAAAAAGGTAAGGAATGGGGCTATATTGATGGAAAAGGCACATGGATTATTAACCCTCAATACGAAAAAGTAAGAAATTTCAATAATGGAAAAGCCATGGTTAAAAAAGGTGGTGAATGGGGTTGGATTAACGAATCTGGTACTTATATAATAAACCCACAATTCCCAAACGCTTTTCCTTTTGCAAAAGTGGATTAATTGTGTTATCATGGTTATCAAGTTGTAGGTTGTCATGATTATTAAGAAACAGTAAACTATTAATAGTGTTATCTTTATGATGACAAAGGCAATTATGACAACCAACTAATAACTTCTCTGAATGTTTCTAAAAGATCTTACTCTTACTAATTTTAAAAATTATACTGCAGCTGAACTAAAGTTTAGTGACAAAATAAACTGCTTTGTGGGTAATAATGGTGTCGGGAAAACGAATATTCTTGATGCTATTTATTATCTCTCCTTTTGCAAAAGCTATTTTAATTCAATAGATACTCAAAACATTAATCATGAATGTGATTTTTTTACAATTCATGGCAAGTATCAAAATCAGGAAAATAGTGCCGATAAAGTAAGCTGTATTCAAAAGCGAAATCACAAAAAAGTATTTAAGCTAAATTCCAAAACCTATACACGATTAGCCGATCACATTGGGTTATTTCCTTTAGTGATGATTTCGCCATATGATCGAGATTTGATAAACGATGGAAGTGAGCTACGAAGAAAGTATATTGATGGAGTTATTTCCCAATTCGATAAAGTTTATCTTAACGAACTTATAAGTTACAATAAATCTCTTCTTCAAAGAAATACATTACTTAAGCAAATGTTTGATGATAGGTATTTTGATGAAACAGCCATTGAAATATGGAACGATAAACTAATACTTCACGGGAAAACTATTTATGTGAAAAGGAAGGAGTTTCTAGATAAATTTAATCCGTTATTTGAAGAGTATTATAGCTTCTTAGTTGGCTCGAAGGAATCGGTTAAAATTAATTATGAATCTCAATTACACGATGATAGCTTTAGTCAATTATTGGATAATTCATCCGAAAAAGACAGAATTACAAGATACACCACATGTGGCATCCATAAAGATGATTTAACCTTTTTAATTAATGGGTTTCCAGTTAAGAAATATGGTTCTCAGGGGCAGCAAAAGTCATTTGTAATCGCAATAAAACTTGCTCAGTTTGAGTTTACACGTCGTGTTAAATCATTTAAACCCATACTCCTTTTTGATGATATTTTTGATAAATTAGATGATAATAGAGTTATGCAAATTATTCAACTTGTTAGTGAGAATAATTTTGGCCAGGTATTTATTACCGATACTCAACGACAAAGAATAGAGAAAATATTCAGCCTTGTGTCAATTGATCATAAAATATTTTTTGTTGATGATGGAGAGGTTAATGTAGTGAATGATGAATAGTTATTGGTAATTTATTTGGAATTGATTTCTCAAACTTAATCTAAACCTTAACCTATCTATGGTAAACAGAAATAACGATAAAGAATTAAAAGAAGTACTTGAACAGCTTTTTAAAGCATATGGCTGGACTGAAAAAATGGATGGTGTTAAAGTTATAAATTCATGGGATAATGTTGTTGGAGGAATAATTGCAAATCATACCACAAATCTTTATGTAAAGAACAAAATACTTTATGTTAAACTGGATTCATCTGTTCTTAGAAATGAACTATATATGGAACGAACTAATCTTGTTAAGAAATTAAATGATGAGATTGGAAAGAAAGTTATTAATGAAATTGTTTTTAATTAAAACGACTTATATATAATGTTAGAAAAAATACAACAAACAACTGATTATCTTTTAAATAAAGGCATTAAAGATGCTCAAATAGGTATAATTCTGGGAACAGGTCTTGGGGGATTAGTTAACCATATTAACATTGAAATAAGTGTTGATTATACAGATATTCCTAATTTTCCTGAGGCTACTGTAGAATCACATTCTGGAAAATTGATTTATGGAAAATTGGAAGGCAAATCAGTACTTGTAATGAGTGGCCGATTTCATTACTACGAAGGTTATCATATGGAGGAAATCACATTCCCTATAAGAGTCATGAAAATGCTTGGCATTAATACACTATTTGTTTCAAATGCATGTGGTGGAATAAATCCATCGTTTAAACCAGCTTCATTAATGATTATTGATGATCATATTAATATGATACCCGGCAATCCTTTAGTTGGTAAAAATCTTGATAAATTAGGACCAAGATTTGTTGATATGAGTGAGCCATACGATGGTGAACTAATAAATAAAATGGAGTCCATTGCCACGAGGTTAGGAATACATGTTAATAAAGGAGTTTATGTTGCTTGGATTGGTCCCAGTCTTGAAACGAGAGCAGAATACCGCTTTATAAAAATTATGGGAGCCGATGTTGTTGGTATGTCTACTGTGCCTGAGGTTATCGTTGCTAACCATATGGGAATGAAGGTTGCTGCCGTTTCGGTTGTTACTGACCTGTGTGATCCTGATAATCTGAAACCAGTTAAAATTGAAGACTTACTGGAAAATGCAGCAATCGCAGAAAAAGATTTAATTATGTTGTTTAGCGAGTTAGCTAAAGAGATATAGGACTTCACATAAATCACAATATATCAACTTATTTTCAACTACAGCAAAATAGACGTAACTTTGTCAATTACCAAAATCACTTAAATGAACACAAACTACACTTTTCCAGGTTTACTTAATAGTGCCAACACGAAGTTTAATAACAGACCTGCATATGCTTTTGTGGGTGAAAAACCAATGACCTATGGTGAAGTTAAAAGCCACGTTGACTCATTAATAGCCATGCTTGAGAAACTGGATATTATACCAGGTGATAAGGTTGGGTTGTTAAGTGCCAATATGCCAAATTGGGGGGTAACCTATTTTGCAATAACATCTATGGGCGCAGTCGTTGTACCGATGTTACCCGATTTTAGCACAACAGAGATAAGTAATGTTATTGAGCATAGTGAGATGAAAGCTTTGTTTGTTTCAGCAGCTTTGAAAAACAGAATTAATGAATCATCCATAAGTAAGGTTAACAGTATTATAAGTATTGATGATTTTGCTATAATTAGAGGAAACAAGGAGGTCTCTTTTGACAAGAAAGTTATTTCAAAAACCAAGTACGATGTAAAAGAAACTGATTTAGCATCAATAATATATACATCAGGTACTACCGGTAAATCAAAAGGTGTAATGCTATCGCATAAGAATATTTGTTTCACTGCTGATAAAAGCCGTACAGTTCAACCTGTAAATGATCAGGATCGATTTTTGTCGGTGCTACCCTTATCACACACATACGAAAATACTTTGGGTTTAATACTTCCAATGTATGGTGGAGCATGTGTTTATTATCTAAAAAAACTACCAACACCCGCTGTACTTTTACCAGCACTAAAGGAAGTTAGACCTACCATTATGCTTACCGTACCTCTCATTATAGAGAAAATATATAGAAGTAAGGTACTTCCGGCTTTTAACGACAAAATGGCTACAAGAATTTTGTATAAGATTCCGATACTGAGAAAAAAGTTTAACAAACTGGCCGGAAAGAAACTAATGGGAACATTTGGTGGTGAATTGAAATTCTTTGGGATTGGCGGAGCTAAATTAAACAAGGAAGTTGAGAAATTCCTGATCGAGTCAAAATTCCCATACGCAATAGGTTATGGACTTACAGAAACTTCTCCGCTGCTTGCAGGTGTTGCTCCTGGTCAAACAAGACTTCAATCAACAGGACCAGCACTCGAAGGTGTTACTTTAAAAATTGACCAAGCCGGAAAATTCACTGGTGAAGGCGAAATTTGGGCAAAAGGTCCAAATGTAATGCTTGGTTATTATAAGGAACCCGGACTTACTAAAGAAGTTATAACTGATGATGGTTGGTTCAAAACCGGCGACCTTGGCCTATTTGATGAAAGTGGTTTTCTATATATTCGTGGCCGCAGCAAAAATGTGATTATCGGTGCCAGTGGCGAAAATATTTTCCCTGAAGACATTGAATCCGTTATTAATAATTTTAAACATGTTGCTGAATCATTAGTTATTCAACAAAAAGGCAAACTGGTTGCGCTGGTTCATTTTAACCGTGAAGAAATTGAATTACAATACAAACATGTTAAGGAAGAAGTATCTCATTTTGTGGACGCTAAATGCGAAGAGCTTAAAACTGAATTACGCGAATATGTTAATGATAAGGTTAATAGATTCAGTAAAATACAGATAGTTGAAAGTATGCAGGAAGAATTCCAAAAAACCGCTACCAAAAAGATTAAGAGGTTTATTTATGCTTAGAAGGTTGATGTTGATTACTAATTACCTTCTTTATTTCTATGCTTTTTTAATTGCCTCATGCCATCCCTTAATTAGGTCGTCTACATTTTCAGATTTCATCAATGGAACAAAAGCACGATCAATGGACCACTGGCGAATAAGTTCATCTGTATTTTTCCAGAAACCTATTGCCAAACCTGCCATATAAGCAGCACCAAGAGCCGTTGTTTCAAGTATTTGAGGTCGTTCTACAGTTGTACCCAGTATATCCGACTGAAACTGCATTAACAATGAATTTGCAGATGCTCCACCATCGGCTCTTATGTAATTTACTTTAGTGCCAGTATCTTTTTCCATTGCCCTTATTACGTCATAGCTTTGATAGGCAATTGACTCCAAAGCTGCTCTTGCAATATGAGCTTTAGTTGTTCCTCTGCTCAATCCGTAAATTAAACCCTTGGCATGTTGATTCCAATAAGGAGCACCTAAACCCGTAAATGCAGGCACAAAATAAACACCGCCATTATCTTCTACCTCATTGGCTATATTCTCGATTTGTTTCGAAGTTTTGATAATATTTAATTTATCACGTAACCAATGCACCACCGCTCCGGCAACAAAAACACTACCCTCCAATGCATATGTAAGTTCTCCATTCAAACTCCATGCAATTGTAGTAATCAATCTATTTTGCGAGATAACAGGTTCACTGCCTGTATTTATCATAATAAAGCAACCCGTACCATAGGTGTTTTTAACCATACCCTTATTTATACATAGCTGGCCAAACAATGCTGCATGTTGGTCACCGGCCACACCACAAATTGGGATGCGGGCACTTATCAATTTTCCTGCAGTATGAGCAAATATGCCGCTATTTGGCACTACTTCGGGTAATAGCTGTTTTGGTATATTAAACAGGTTGAGCAATTCATCATCCCAGTTAAGGGTATGAATATTATATAACATTGTACGTGATGCATTTGTAATATCAGTCAAATGCTCTTTACCATTAGTCAGATTCCAGATTAACCATGAGTCAACTGTTCCAAAGGCTAATTCGCCTTTTTCAGCGCGATCTCTTGCACCATCAATATTATCAAGAATCCAACTTATTTTAGTAGCCGAAAAATATGCATCTAATTCAAGTCCTGTTTTTTGTTTAATTGTATCACCAAATCCCTTGCTTATAAGATCATCGCATAATTGCGCAGTTCTATGATCCTGCCAAACGATAGCGTTATAAATTGGTTTTCCAGTTTTCCTAGACCAAATAATAGTTGTTTCACGTTGATTAGCAATACCAATACCGGCAATATTCTCAGGATGAACGCCATACTTAGCAATAACTTCAGAGGCTACCGAAAGCTGTGTCGACCATATTTCAATAGGATCATGCTCCACCCAACCAGGCTTTGGAAATATTTGCTCAAACTCCTTTTGAGCGGTAGCACAAACATCACCATTGTGATTAAAAATAATAGCTCTGCTACTCGTGGTTCCCTGATCAAGCGATAGTATATATTTTTCTTCCATCTAGATCTAATTTCAATAATTTCAAAGATAGTTATTCTTCAATTATATTCGACACAAACCCCTAGTATCAAATATTAAACAATACTGTTTATTGATATTGATTCCTTATCCAAAAACTTTATTGTTTTACTACATATTGGTCCTGATATTAATAAGCTAATCTTGGTGTTCGGCCTAACTGATGTTATTTTATTTGCAATATCTAAAACTTGAATACCATCTTTCATTATAATCCTAGACTTTCGCATTTTCACAATACCAAAGTGGTTATTTGATATCTGCACAAGTACTACCCTGCTATTTAAGCCAAAGTCCAGTGGATTCAATTTTTTGTACGCCATAATGTATTATGTTGCTTTATTAATCTTTACTATCAATACCTCAAAATTAAGTATAATACCGATGTTACCTAAACGATTTGTATTTTTGCATTTCATGTAACAAAACAAAATCGAGATTATAATAGATAATGGAACTAAACCTACAATCAGATTTTAAACCAACTGGTGATCAACCAGAAGCGATAAAACAACTCGTTGATGGTCTTAGTCGTGGTGAAAAAGCTCAAACTTTACTCGGAGTTACAGGATCAGGAAAGACGTTCACAGTCGCTAATGTATTGGCAAATTTGAACCGGCCTGCATTGGTACTTAGCCATAACAAAACTCTTGCAGCACAGCTATACGGAGAATTCAAACAATTCTTCCCTGATAATGCTGTGGAATACTTTGTGTCATATTATGATTATTATCAGCCTGAAGCATATATACCTGTTACTAACACGTACATTGAAAAGGACTTAAGCATTAATGAAGAGATTGAAAAACTTCGGTTGAGTGCCACTTCTTCCCTTCTCTCAGGCCGCAAAGATATTATTGTAGTTTCTTCAGTATCTTGCATTTATGGCATTGGTAATCCCGATGATTTTACAAATAATGTTATTACAGTTGTTGTTGGACAAAAGTTAAGTCGCAATAAGTTCCTTCGTGAACTTGTTAACGCCCTGTATTCAAGAAATGACATTGAGCTTAAACGCGGAAATTTTAGAGTAAAGGGTGATACTATTGATATTTATCCAGCCTACATGGATTGGGCTTTTAGGGTTGTTTTTTGGGGTGATGAAATTGAAGCTATCGAATCCATCGATCCCATTGCTGGGAAAAGAGTTGAAATACTTGATAATATTACCCTCTACCCTGCCAATATTTTTGTTACATCACCCGATAAGATGAAGTCGGCATTAGTTGAGATCCAGCTTGATATGGCCAAGCAGGTTGATTTTCTTAAAGAAATAGGAAAACATCTTGAAGCTAAAAGACTTGAAGATAGAGTTACATATGATGTTGAAATGATGCGTGAATTGGGCTATTGCTCAGGCATTGAAAATTATTCCAGATATTTTGATGGAAGAAGCCCTGGATCCAGACCATTCTGCCTGCTTGATTATTTCCCTGAAGATTATGTAACAGTTATCGACGAAAGTCATGTTACACTGCCTCAAATACGTGCAATGTATGGAGGTGACAGATCGCGTAAGCATAATTTAGTAGAATTTGGATTTCGATTACCGGCTGCAATGGATAACCGTCCTTTAAAGTTTGAGGAATTTGAACAGTTATCGCGGCAAACAATATATGTGAGTGCGACGCCTTCTGACTATGAATTAGAGAAATCAGATGGAGTAATAGTAGAACAGTTGATAAGACCTACCGGGTTGCTTGATCCTCCAATAGAGGTAAGACCAAGTCATAATCAAATTGACGATTTATTGGACGAAATTGAAAAAACAATAAGCGCCAAATTCCGTGTACTAGTTACCACTCTTACAAAACGAATGGCTGAAGAGCTTACTAAATATCTCATCAATATGGGAATTAATACCAGATATATTCATTCGGGTGTTGATACTTTAGACCGGGTTGAAATACTAAGAGATTTAAGACTTGGTAATTTTAGTGTATTGGTTGGCGTAAATTTATTAAGAGAAGGCTTGGATTTGCCTGAAGTTGCTCTGGTAGCTATACTTGATGCAGATAAAGAGGGCTTTTTAAGATCTGCAAAATCACTAACTCAAACGGCTGGTAGAGCTGCACGAAACCTCGACAGTAAAGTAATAATGTATGCTGACAAAATCACAAGGTCTATGGCTCTTACAATTGAAGAAACAGCCAGAAGACGAGAAAAACAACTTGCCTATAATGTTAAACATAATATAACTCCAACAGCAATTATTAAGTCAATTGATTCTATAATGGGGCAAACATCAGTGGCTTCATCACATATTGATGATAAAGAATATCAATCAAATATTAAAGCAGGTATAGCTGCAGACCCGGTTGTGCAATATATGACAGCGAAGGAAATTTTGATGGCGATTGAAAAGAATAAAAAAGATATGCAAGAAGCTGTTAAAGTACTTGACTTTATTGATGCTGCACGATTGAGAGATGAAAACAAAGTACTTTCAGAACTACTTAAACAAAAAGAATAACTACGAACTTCTACTAACATGGAACATGAAATAATCCCTGCAAACAGGAAGGCCTTAATAATAAATATAGACACATCTCTTTATGGCTCATTTGCTGAGATTGGTGGAGGGCAAGAAGTTGCACGACATTTTTTTCAAGCCGGCGGTACATCGGGTACAATTGCAAAAACTATATCAGCATACGATAAACGTTTTAGCGATTCATTTTATAACAATAACAAACAAGGCAGGCATGTTAGTGAAGGTCGCCTTATTAAAATGCTAGATTATGAATATAAGGAATTAACAAGCTTACTTTCAACTGACGTTGAAGAAACTACATTTTTTGCCCTTGCCAACACAATGGAAGTACTTAATTATTCCAAAACTAACAAGAGTCATGGTTGGATGGGAGTCAAGTACCAACTTACTCCTAATAGTGAACCAAATCTTGTTATAATTCACATTAAACTACTTGAAAATGATGCACTAATGCAACAGACGACCATTGGGTTACTTGGAGTAAATCTTCTTTACGCATGTAAATTTTATCATAATAGTCCCAATACTTTTTTGAAGTCACTAACCGATAACGTCTCGGTTGATAGATTTAGAATTACCATAATGAGAATGAGCGGCCCCGATTTGGATTATATTGACAATAAGCTACTAGCTGTTCAGCTTGTTAAAAACAAAATGACCCGTTCAATAATGTTCGATAAACAAGGTAATGTTCAGCAACCTTCGGATATGCTTTACAAGAAAAATGTTCTTGCTTTTAGGGGCAGTTTTATGCCTGTTACATATATTGCCAAAGATATCCTAAACAAAAGCATGGCATTATTTGCCCTTGACGAAGATTACGAACACGACAACACGCTTTCTTTTTGCGAGTTGACAATAAATAATATATTATCGAAGGGAGAAATTGATGAACAGGATTTCCTTAACAGAGTTGATATGCTCGTTAGCATCGGGCAAAATGTAATGATATCTGATCTTCCTGAATATTATAAATTGGTTGAGTTTTTCTCTCAGTTCAAGATGAACAAATTAAGAATTGTGATGGGAATTCCAACATTCGAAAGAGTACTTAATAAAAAATACTATAAGGAACTAAAAGGTGGAATACTAGAAGCTGTTGGGAAAATGTTTCCGTCAAATATGAAACTGTACATCTACCCTACCCGAAAGGCTGGAAATCCCGATATTATTACGTCAGAAGATATTGATATGGATGATGATGTTAGGATGTTATTTGATTATCTAAAGGAAAATAGATACATCCTTGATATTAAAAGTGAGATGATTAACCAGTTACATGTTTCAACAAGGGAAGTTAACAAAATGATAACCAGCGGTAAAAATAACTGGGAGAAGTTTGTACCAATGAGTGTATGCAAGATTATTAAGGAGAAAAAACTTAATACTATTACTGAATAATCAACTCCTAATTAGTCTGTTGGCATAGAATAATATGTGTCATTATTTGTTGATTTAAATGGAATAAGGGGTATACAGGAAATAGGGGTTATAAGGATTTGGATACTGGAATTAAAACCATGACAAGATATTCTTATCCTCCCTATATCCCATACTTCCCTATTTCCCTTTTTTCTATCTTACGACATTTTGCAACAAACTTAACCGATCAAGCTAACCGATCTAATCTAGCTTAAAAGCAGGATTGTAAATAAGGCCAACTACATTTCCCCAAGGGTCAATAACTGAGGCTACCATAAGCTCACCGCCATAATTAGTTGGTATTTCATGTTCTGTAGCTCCTAGCTGTATTATTCTATTGTATTCAGCGTTGATATCTTCAACACCCCAATAGGCTAATACATTATCTGCAGTTTCGCTTTTGGGACCTTCAATAGGCATAATTCCAAGTTCATATCCCCCAATGTTAAACCCAACATAGAAAGGTTCGTTAAAATATGGCTCAGTTTGAAATACTTTGGTATACCATTCTATGGCATTATTTAAGTCATTTACTTTATAGATAACTGTTCTTAATCCTAGCATTGGTGTATTATTCATGGTTGTTGTATCATTATTTTGTGATGAAACTACTTGTAAAAGCATCATCGAAATTACAATAAAAATGTATTTTTTCATTTCAGATAATTTAATTATTACTTTTTTGATACTTTAATTTAAAGAAACTATAACTTAAATAAACAAACCAAACACTCCATCCCAAATGAAAAAACCTTTGTTTTATTCCTATGAAATTGCTTAACACATCTGGAAAAAATGCCAAAAATCCGAGCGACATAATTAAAAGAGACAATACTGACATTAGTTTAATACCTCCTGGTATACTTTTGCCACCCCATAATACCAATGCTGTTATTGGCGACAATATTAATAATACCGAAGGCATACCAAGTATTCCATGTAGTTCTAAGGGTAGTGGAAACAACCCAGCTCCGGCAATTGAAAATGTGAATGTTAATATTAATAATACCGGAATAATACTAATATTATTATAGCTACATACTCTATATAATCCTATTACAAACAGGATACTTAATAATGAACATAATATTAATCCTGTTGTAAATACATATTGTGAAACAGTTCCAATGGCTCCTAGCTCACTTACTAATCTTGATAAGTGATTATATTCATCAAACATCCACGCACAAATAAACAATGTACTCCAGAAAACAATGGGAATGAGAAATCCAAGAAACAATAGATATTTAGTTTTCATTCTAGTCGATATGTATTTCACCAACTAAGTACAAACTAGCTTTTCCGCCAATACTACATCTATCTCCATCATGCTTGCATATAAGCCTGCCTCCACGTGGTGATAATTGCTTGGCAACCATATCTTGTTTATTAAGTTTTGCTGACCAAAGTGGAATGAGTGATGTGTGGGCTGATCCGGTAACTGAATCCTCATCAATTCCCGATTGTGGAGCAAAAAAACGGGAGACAAAATCTACATTATTTCCAACTGCTGTTACAATCAACCCGCGGGCATCTAGTTTTGAGATGGCAGTTAAGTTGAGAATCACGTTTGCCACTTCTTCTTCACTTTCAACAATAGCTATATAATCTGTTTTCCCTTTTAATACTTCAATAGGTTTAATACCCATGCAAATTTCAATTTCTTTGATACTATTACTTCTTTCTAGTTTATCAACCGGAAAGTTAAAGAATAGTATATCACCAACTTTAGTTACCCTAAGTTCTCCACTTTGGGGTGAGTGGAAAATAATCTCGTCATCCTTAAAATCCAAAAAATTAAATATGACATATGCAGAAGCCAAGGTGGCATGTCCACATAGGTCAACTTCAATGGTAGGTGTAAACCATCTAATATCATATCCATTGCCGTTGTTTACAATAAATGCAGTTTCTGCCAAATTGTTTTCGGCAGCAATTTTTTGCATAATATTATCATCAAGCCAGGTGTTTAGTACACATACAGCAGCAGGATTGCCTGTGAATAGTTCTTCAGCAAATGCATCTACTTGAAATATTTTTATTTTCATAACTACTCTATTTATCAACTATCTTATTATCAATAACATTAATCTAATCAGGACAAATAATTGATGTTGTAATAGGCACACCTGTATCACTTATGGTCATACGCCAACATTGTCCATTTGCAGATTTCATTATAACTCCCTTATTAACATTTTCAATAAATATATCACCATCGTTAACTTTAATTAACCCATCACTGTTGATTTGTAATTTTTCATTTTGATTAAAATCGTTTCCTCCTACTAAGAAGCGCAACTTACCGTTATTGCTTTGGGATCTTAAAATGAGTCCAGAGGAGTTATATCCACCACTAAATACTGTATAGCCAGTATACCCTGATGTAAAACCATATGTATTTGAAAACGTAATTATATTTGCTGTTGAAATGTTACTTCCAGTTCCGGCCGAGATGTCAATTCTGCTTGCAGAACCATTATCATTACTGAGGTTTTCGATGGCAAGAACCTCTCGATTATATGTCTCAATTGAATTAGTTGTTAAAGTAAGTAATGCTGAAGAAGATGATGACCCCACACTAACTCTTTTGTTAGTATTAACAATATCATTATTCAATTGCCAATTACCTGAATTTTTTGCGTACAATGCATATGGAACACTTAATAACTGGCTAGTACCTATTATCTGATAATTATTTCCTCCACTTTCATCTATCGCTACTTGAAGAAAATGATTGCCATTACCCCAATCAATATCCTCAAAAATACCATCCAATACAATACCATTTCCAATTTGAATGCTAAACAGGCCAATATCACTGGTGGTAACAGCATGTGTTTCAATATATATTTCAGAACCAGATAAATAACCTTCTAAAATCGCAATCTCTAATCCTATAGCTTTATTAGATAAAGGGTTACCACCTAAGTCCCTTGCTACACCCTGATAGTTAAATGCATCAGGTGCCTGTGCGAATAATATTTTTGTTAATAGAAATATACATACTGTTGAAATTAACTTTTTCATATTATTTAGTTTTTTGGATTTTAATTGTCTGGGAATAAACACTCTTATCTATTTGGAAGTTAATTAAATAAGTACCTATTGGTAAGTCATGTATTGAAAGTTTATCCACGATTTGCTGACCACTGACACTTTTTTTCAAAACCAATTTACCATTATTATCAAGCAGCTTTATCTGAACAGTTCTATGTTTAAGAAAATTCAATTCCACATGTAGCCAATTAGATATTGGATTAGGAAACACTTTTATACTACCAATATCTATAGGCAATTCATTAATATCAGTTAATTCATATGATTGATGGAATCCCTGAGTGATTTGATTGTTTGTATTTTGAATGGTGGTAATTGCAAGTTCACCTAATGTCCAGTCGATTGTAAAAGTCTGGCAAACAAATGTTTCTCCTGATGACGACAAAACCTCAGGACTTAAACTTTGAGATCGAATATTATTCATCGATAGTATAAATAATAATAGTAAAACGATTCTATTCATAAATAGCTTATTTGAGTTAGGTATTGTACTATTCAAATGTAATAATATTTTGAATAATAATTAATTCATTTTACAGTAACTTTTAGTTTCCTCCAATTCTTTCAATCTCATCCAATAACTCATCCAAAATTTGCGAATTTGTAGTAGGATTTATAAGCGTAGTTCGTAAATAAACCATATCATTTAGTATTGTTTGAACAATATAGAACTCACCATCTTTCAATAACTTACTTCTGATCTTACTGTTAAGATTATCTACATCAACACCAGTTACGCCAGGTTTGATAAATCTAAAACATACAATATTAGAATCAGGTTCAAGTGCAAGCTCAAAATTATTGCGTTCATTTATTTTTTTGGCAAACTCTTTTCCCAAGTCATATAAGTGGGTTACTGATTGGTCAAATACCTCTTCTCCATGAACCATAAGTATTGCGTAAAACTTAATGCTCATCATCAACTTAGTACATTCAATTGTTCTACGAGCCATGTTAAACCATTCCTCATCCTGATTCTTCTCCCAAAGGTATTGTGCCTTTTGACTGAATGTTGAATATGAAACTTCTGATTTTTTAAACATTACAAAAGTGAGTAAAGCCGGAGTCATAAGCATCTTATGTCCGTCAATCACAACAGAATCAGCCTTTTCAATACCAGAAAGCAAGTGCTTGTATTTTTTAGAAAAAATTGCACCTCCCCCATGAGCTCCATCAACATGAAACCAAAGCTCTTTGTGTTTACAAAATGTAGCTATGGCTTCCAGATTATCGTACATACCAGTTGAAGTGGATGGTGCACAACCCACAACTGCAATTACCTTAACACCATCGTCTGAGGCTTGTTGGTAATACTTATCAAGTAAATCTGTTCTAATGCTAAAGTCATCTCCCACAGGCACTTTAATAATTCCCTTAGACCCAAACCCCATTATCCTCAATGCTCTGTCAACACTGTAATGAGCTTCTGAAGAAACCATTACTCCAAGGTTTTCTGTGAGACCGTGTTCCCAAATATCACTATCAACAGCGTTTTGCCTTGCAGCAAGCATTGCTGTTAGATTACCAATCGTACCTCCTGAGGTTATATACCCATCTCCATCATCGTCATAACCGATTTTTTTTGCCAGCAAATCAATAATTACCTTTTCGATAGCTGTTGCTGCTGCACCCATTTCGTAAATGGCCATCCCATTATTAACGAGCTCTCCCAGAAGTCCGGTAAGTGCCGATATTGGAGCTGGGGGACATAGTTGATGTCCCATATATTTTGGATGGTGAATATGAATTGAATTATCAATGATTGCCTTAAATAGTTCGATAGGATTATTATTTTCAAGAGTAAAATCCTTCCAAAATTTAAGCTGATCTGAAGGCTCTTTCCAATTCATTACCGGAATATTACCTTCGGTTGAATCCTTCAAATATTTGGTTAATAAGTCTATTAGCTCATGACCAATACTATTAAAATTTTCGGGGTTATATGTATCCTTAAGCCTGTTTTCCATATTATTAATGTTGTTGATTGTACCTATTAGTTATTTTGCTATTTCAATATCCAGCCATCTTTCGAGTGCGGATATCAACTGTTGTTTCTCGTCTTTACTCATATTCCTAATTCTAGCACTACCATGATGCTTATCTTTCATAAAAAACCAGAGGGCATCAACATCTTCAGATGGTCTTACTGCTGATGCCGACCATGTGTCCATTGCACCATAAATATAAATAAACTCATTTGCATGTTCTGGTAGCCAACTATTTATATCTTTAAGCAAATTTCCATTAAATTCTACTTCAACTTTGCCTGGAATAAATGTTGCATGAGGATTAGAGTCTGTTGGCAAGGCTATAAGTAAATCTTTAAAATCAGCAGTTTCATAACCATAGTAACCCATCTCTTGTGCCGATTGATAATAATGCGATCCATATGCCTCTATGGATTTGTCACTAAAGAAATCAACACCTGATACATCCAACAAATAGTTTGTAATGAATTCTATAGAGGTAGTATCTGAAGGGATATCGTCACAACTGTGCCCCCATTGAAAAAATGAAAATGGATACTCAAGTACGGCATATTCAAATGCCTCCTCTATAGTTAAATATGTAAACTCAAGTCTTGCTCCTTTGCTATAAAACTTAACCAGTGGAAGTATGACATCTCTATTTTCAAGTAATCTTATCTGAAGTCCTTTTATTTTATCTCTACATTCATCAGAGCCAATCGTATCTAAAAACATATAGATTCTATGTTCCTCAAACTCTCTATTTATGGGAGCTACATAGGGTATACTAACGTCCACATCGTCAGGATAAAAAAATCGATAAAATATCGTTGTTACACCACCTTTGCTAATTCCGGTACTAACCCAATTTTGAGGATATATTTTTTTAAATATCTTGTTAATATGATGAAGGTCAGCTGTGGCTTGTTCAAGATTTAAGTAATCATAGTTAATTGAATCAGGCATACTTTCACCAAAATAACGATGCTCAACAGCAATTTGGTTTGCATCCAATAATATGGTTAACTCAGTTGGCCAATTACCATAACAAGCGTAACCTTCAGTAACCAAAACAGTTGGATTTTCGAATCCCTTATGACTAAGTAATGCCTTTTGATAGAAATAGCCTTTATTAGGATTGCTATGATCCACTGGTTGCTTAATTCTTAGTTCATACTCCATTGTACCTGAGTCTCTTGAATCAACTTCCGTAAAAATCACATCAGGTAGTTCGAAAAGCATATTTTCAATATTGCTTGTCTGAGCCCAAACAATATTGACATAACCTATAAATATTACTACTACAAATAAATATTTCTTCATATATCGATAATAATTATTGGCTGTAAATTTAAGCAAAAACAAGACTTATTAACCATTGGAATAAACTATACCTTTGCATACAATGAATAGTTGGGATGTAATAATAGTTGGTGCTGGGCCGGCTGGTTTGTTGGCAGCAGGAAGAGCAGCAGAGAAGGGTGCTAAAGTGCTCATACTTGAAAAAATGGAACGTGAAGGAAGGAAACTCCTAATCACTGGTAAGGGACGATGCAATATAACAAATAGTGCTCCAATAAGTGAATTTATTACCCATGTTTATCCTAATGGCAGGATGCTCAAGAAGGCATTTTCACAATTTTTTTCAGAAGATATTATTGAGCTGCTTAAGAACTACGGTGTTGAGTCAACTTTGGAACGCGGTGGCAGATATTTTCCAGCCAGCAACAGCTCTGCTGATGTTCTTAAAGCATTACTAGTATGGGTTAAACAACTTAATGTAAAAACTCAATGCGGTTATCGTGTTGAAAAGTTGATTGTTGAAGATAATAGTATAGTTGGCCTTAAAGCAAACGGACAAATATTCAATACAAATAATGTAATAATTGCAACAGGTGGCATGTCATATCCTGCTACTGGTTCAAATGGTGATGGTTATGAACTAGCAAGACTTGTTGGGCATAAGATAGTTAAGGCAAGACCTGCCCTGGTACCATTGGAAACCTTTGGGAGAATTGCCCAAAATCTACAAGGACTTAACCTCAAGAATGTTAAAGCCATTGTATGGATAAACGGTAAAAAAGCCGGTGAGGACTTTGGAGAAATGATTTTCACACACTTCGGACTCTCGGGCCCAATTATACTAACACTAAGCAGAATTGTTGTTGAAGAATTACAAAATAAAAGCAAGGTAGAAATAACAATAGACTTAAAACCTGCACTTGATGAGCAAAAACTTGATTTAAGATTGCTAAGGGACTTAAATGAACATGGTAAAAAGAAATTAGTCAATATTTTGAGCTTCTGGCTTCCAGCAAAAATGGTTCCTGTTTTTATTGAGATTCTCAAGATTGATCCCCAAAAAGAGTGTCATCAGGTTGGATCGAAAGAACGTAAGCAGATAAGACATCTATTAAAAAATCTACCATTCCAAATTAGCCACCATCGATCATTTAAGGAAGCAATAATTACTTCTGGTGGAATTCCTACTAATGAAATTTCTTCAAAAACAATGGAATCGAAGATCATTGAAGGATTATATTTTGCCGGTGAGATTATTGATCTGGATGCTGAAACCGGAGGGTACAATTTGCAGATAGCGTATTCAACAGGGTGGTTAGCAGGAAATTCTTGTGTTGATTAAGTTCTTTATTTCCCATGATAAATCCAGTTAGATTAAACTTTTGGAAGGAGAAATCATTTTATTCAACTATTATTATAATTCTTGAGTTTCCTCCACTTCTTAGAGTCGGTCGAAGGACACAATCAGTGTTTAACCGGTATGAAGGAGACTTATGTTGTTAAATACAGTGCAAGGCTTTATTAGAATTTAACCATTATACCTATGGTTGGAAGTACTGTACCTGATTCGTTTGAAACTGAACTAAGAACATAATCTGATCCGTTATTTATAGTTTTGTAACTACCATCAGGGTTTTTATCCCTTACAATATAATCCTGACCAGCAACTTTAAAATTATACAGGTTCTGAATATCAAGATATAACATCAATGCCCACTTTTCAAAAAAGAAATTCTTATCAACACGCACATCTAACTGATGAAATGATTTAAATCTGAGAGAGTTTAATTCATTAAAATTCAGATATGGTTGTCCCTTCGCATTCCATGCCTCAACATTTGCAGAAGTTTCCAGATCGTAAGGAGTATAAGGCAAACCACCCACAAATCTCCACTTTGCCCCTACCCTCCAATTATGCTTAAAATCTCTATAACCAGTAAATGTAAACAGGTGTTTGCTATCCCATGAAGAGGCTATATAGTCACCTTTAAGGTCTGTAAATAAACTCCTTACATAAGTATAGGCAGCCAGTATTGTGTACCTATCCATATTCATCCTGTTTAGGACTTCAATTCCTGTAGCTTTTCCTTTACCAGAAAAAATAACAGGTGCGGCACCGGCAATGCTACTATAATCAGCACCTTGATTTGCCAAACTTGAACCGGTTATTATATCAATTGGGTATTGAAAATAATCCTTGTAAAAACCTTCGACTGATAATAATATCTTATCAGAGAAACGATGTTCAGCACCCAATGAGTATTGAGTTACCCCAATATAACTAGCTGTAGTATAATTCATTAATTCACCTGAATTATCCCTAAAACCAAGGGTTGTGTAGGCGGGTTGTTGAAAGTATCTGCCAATGGCTGTATTTAATGAAGTTTTGTCTGTTAGTGCATAAGAGAGTGATAATCGCGGGGAGAATTGATTCAGCAGATTAGATGTACTGCTATTATAATTATTACCATCGAATCTGATTCCCAAAGAAATAAGTAGTCTGCTATTTAGTACACTTTTTGAAGCCTGACCAGATAATCCATACTTGATGATATCAAGGTTGGTAGTATACATAAGGTTAAAAAGGCTGTCATCTATAAATATTTCCTGAGATGTTGAATTATAGTACTTTGCATATTCTGAATTAATACTAAAATTATACTTAAACCCATTTTTTCTTAAGGATAATTCGTACCTGAATTTATTTTCTGTTTCTGACGAGCTGTAATCAAAATTCTTTGGCTGATTCTCATCATTATCAGGGTATTTGTAGAACTTATTATTGAGCATATTGCGACTTAGCACAAATGTGTGATAGCCATTTTTAAAATAATTATTATACACTAAACCAACTGTATAGCTCCATTGATTATTTATTGGTATTTGACTTAGAATATACTCTTGTCCCGGATCGGGATCCTTTATATCAGTATTTAGTTTTAGGTTATCTAATGATCCGATGGATATCACAGTAAGCTTGTTTTTTTTATTTATGTCTGCTTTAAGCTTAAATTGATAATCATTAAAAGTTGGAAGAAATGGTAATCCTATTGCGGAAAAAAGAAATTGCAGATATGACCTTCGTACAGAGAAGATATAGCTTATTTTTTTTCCAATAGGTCCATCAATAGTAAAGGCTGCTTCACTTGCGCCAACAGCTACCTGTAAATTTGTTTTGTCCTTACTTCCCTCCTTTTGTTTAAAATCGAGTATGCCACTTAAAGCGTTGTAACTATTGGCTTTGAATGATCCGGAGTAAAAATCAACAGACTGAATGAAATCAGCATTAATTATACCCACAGGGCCACCCGACGCTCCCTGTGTTGAAAAGTGATTTAACACAGGAATTTCTATACCATCAAGGAAGAATCTGTTTTCACTTGGTCCTCCACCTCGGATTATTACATCGTTCCGAAACGCGGGTGTTGAACCTACACCCGGAAACGACTGAATAACTCTGCTAATATCACGATTACTACCAGGATTACTCTCAATTTCCTTAGTTCTGATAGTTTGCATCGATAATGGCGATTCTATTATCCTTTCAAACGGGTTTGCTTTTATTACCACTTCATCGAGCGCTTCGTTAGATGGTTCTAAATTAATTTCAATGAATGGTATATTATTATTACTGAGTAATACATCCTGACTAGTCGCTGGTTTATATCCGATAAAGGATACCTGAAGTGTAATATAACCCGGCTCTATTCCAGAAATAATAAATTCACCATCCTCATTACTAGTTGCTCCAATTTGAGTCCCTGATACAATAACATTTGCAAATGCAACGGGCTCGTTATTAGTAATATCAGTGATTTTACCATGAACCTCACCAGTTTGAGATACTACATGTAATGTACTAAAGATGAGTAATATGGATATTATTATATGATTTTTCATTTTTATAATCTATAAATAGATAATAGCAGTATTTTAAAATAATGTGATTAGTATATTATAAAACATTACTGATTTGTTAGCATTCATTTAGTTAAATACGTTTTTGAATTATAGCGCAAAAATATACCTTTCATGCATTATATATTGTATTGCTAATTATTTAAGAAATATTTAACTATTTGGAAAATATTGATTTGCAAAAGAAATACTGGTTAATAATAAAACTGCGTCTGGCAGATTTTCAATATCTGTTAATTAACAGTTTTGTTGACATCTTTTTCCTCGTAGATATCTGAAACACCACCAGATACAATGAATTTCATTACTACTGCCGGATTAATATCAATCGGCCTAACCTGGTTTTTAGGAACAATAAACAATTCACCCGAAAAATTATAGGAATGAGGGAAATACACAGCAACCTTTTCCTTTTCATCGAGTTTACTCAAATCTTCTGCCGTTAGGAATCCCAATTTTTCCAGATTTGATACTGGGTTCACTAATACAATTACAGGTTTATTAAATTTCCTTTCTTTACCTACAAATGCTGAAAAAAGGTCATTCATTGCTGAATAAATTAGCTTCAACAATGGAGTTTTATCAAGAAAGCGATTAAATAGTATTTTGATTGGATGGGCAATAATACTTCGGCCAATAATACCCACCAATACAAGAAAACAGAAAATGACAACAAGTCCCAATCCGGGAATATCCACTTTAAGGAACTTTTCCAGGATATCATCCAATAAATTATCTAAATAACTGAATGTTATATAGATAATGTATGCTGTAATTCCAAAGGGTGCTATATAAAGTAACCCTTGCAGGAAATAATTTATTATTTTTTTCATAGTGTAAAGTTAGCTGAAATAAAAGTCTGTTGAAATTTTTTGTTCTTTTAATTCAATAGTTTGTTGTTGCAAATAATGCACTCTAATCATGCAGTAGAAATTTGGGAGCCTTACGATAATTTGTATTACTCTCAAATCCATAAGCAATTTCCAATAATATGAGTTCGCTCCATGCTCTTCCGAAAAATGAAATACCAACCGGTAACTCATCAATAAATCCCATTGGAACTGTAATATTTGGATAACCTGAAATTGCTGCCGGGGAAGAACTTCCAAGCATATAGCTATCACCATTTATATGATCTGTTTTCCAGGCTGGGCTTCCGGTTGGTGCAATAATAGCATCCAGATTATTGTCATTCATTACTTTATCAATTCCATTTTCTCTTACTCCAATAAGCATTTGTTCCAATGCATTTTTATATTCTTCAGATTCCAAACTACCTTTTTCCTGTGCCATTTCAAGATATTTCTGATTATAGAATTCCATTTCAACAGGATTGTTTCTATTAAACTCTATGAGTTCCTCCAAACTCTTTATAGATGCATTACTTCCCAATGACTTAAAGTAATTATTAAGTCCGTCCTTATATTCAAACAACATGATTTCAAATGAATAATCTTCTACCTTCGGATCATATAGTTTATCTATTTCAATCACTTCAGCTCCCAGGCTTTTTATAACTTCTACCGCTTCATTCATCAATTCATCAACCTTATAGTTTATCCCATAAGGTTTAGTATATAAACCTATTCTTTTGCCTTCAAGTCCATTATTTTTCAGAAACTGAGTATAATCAGAATAAGTATTACCTATGCTCTCAATGGACTTGCTATCAGATGAATCAACACCGACCATTATTCCCAAACACAATGCAGCATCATAAAGGGTTCGAGCCATGGGTCCGGGTGTATCTTGTGTGAATGAAATAGGAATAATACCTGACCGGCTAATTAATCCAACAGTAGGTTTTATACCAACAATACCATTATTGGTTGATGGGCAAACTATAGAACCATTTGTCTCCGTTCCTATTGCCAATACTGTAAGATTAGCTGAAACTGCTACTCCTGAACCAGAACTAGACCCACAGGGGTTACGATCTAGTACATAAGGGTTTAATGTCTGTCCGCCTACCCCACTCCATCCACTTGATGACATCTCACCTCGGAAATTTGCCCACTCACTTAAGTTTGCCTTGCCAAGTATAATTGCTCCGGCATCTCTTAACTTTGTAACTAAATAGCTATCCTTTAGTGGATGCGACCCCTTTAAAGCTAATGATCCGGCAGTGGTTTCCATATTATCACGAGTATCGATATTATCCTTCAATAGTACCGGTATACCATGAAGTGGACCTCTGATTTTGCCATTTTTCATTTCAATATCAAGCAGACGAGCAATTTCCAAAGCATCAGGATTAATCTGAATTACCGAATTGAGAGTGGGCCCGTTTTCATCAATTGTGTTTATTCTATTTATGTATGCAGTGACAAGGTCTGTTATTGTATATTCGTCAGTGTCATAGCTTTCCCTAATATCCGAAATAGTTATCTCTTCAAGTAGTATATCAACACTTTCTGAAGGTTCATGATTAGAGCTTTCACAAGAAGTAAATATTAAAATTATCAGAGAGATAAAAATGCTAACATGTAATTTACCTTTAAAAACGGATTTCACTATTCTATTATAATTCATAACAATTGTATTAAATCATTCCTTTAAGCAGTTTTTCTATATCCATTGCTTTTTTCTTTTTGCCAAAAGCAAGGTTGTGTCGTTCAGTATTTGAGGCAAATGCCCATGTTGCGGCCTTAGCATTTTTAGTTTGCTTTAATGTCTTCAGCATTTTGCGATACACTGTTTTCGCATCCCACATGGTACTCCAACACTCGTCCATTGCAACCATTAATTCATCAGAAGTCATTTTTATTGGTTTATGACTAACTTCATGAAAATGATATGCAAGCGTA